>TARA_R110002110_G_scaffold415639_2_pt1 | contig 288484 bp, 300 predicted proteins | sample TARA_R110002110 | Tara Oceans TARA_R110002110 (sample SAMEA4397330) | marine metagenome | biome: Polar Biome; feature: [SRF] surface water layer (ENVO:00010504); material: water (ENVO:00002006), including particulate matter (ENVO:01000060) such as... | depth 5 m | reverse complement strand
TGCCATTCGGGTCAGGTACAACATTTATAAACAATTAGGGCTAACTTCCGCTTCTGGCCCAGACTGTAAGTAAGTAGGGTTTCGTAGGTAAAATAAATTTCAAATAAAACTATTAACGCAAGAAAGTCTGATACGCCGGATTGTCTGATTCATCCCAATAAGGAATCCCCAGTTCATCTACAAACTGTTGGAAGTCTTTTCTTTCGCTGTCTTTAACCTGAAAACCCATCAGCACACGACCATAAGCAGCACCATGATTTCGGTAATGGAACAAACTGATATTCCAGCGTTCACCCATTTCTGTTAAGAAGTGTAATAAGGCACCGGACCGTTCCGGGAATTCAAAACGATAGATAACTTCATCTTTCGCTTGTGGCGCATGACCGCCGACCATGTGACGGATATGCATCTTTGCTACATCATCATTACTCAGATCAAAAACGTTATAGTTCTTCTCTTTAAGGTGGCTAATTAATTTGTCTTTCTCTTCAACACCCTGTTTGAGTTGCACACCTGCAAAAACATAAGCATCTTTATCATCACCATAGCGATAATTAAACTCGGTAATTAAACGTGGGCCGAGATCATGGCAGAGATGTCGGAAACTGCCCGGTCGTTCGGGAATCATGATCGAAAGCAATGCCTCTTTATTTTCACCTAAGGCTGTTAACTCAGCTATGTGTCGCAAGCGATCGAAATTGACATTGGCACCGCTAAAGATAGCAACCAATTCTTTGTCTGTTATTTTTTCTCTTGCAACGTATTGTTTTAAACCGGCAACGGCTAAAGCACCGGCTGGCTCTGGAATTGAACGCGTGTCTTCAAAGATATCTTTTACTGCTGCACAAATTTCATCAATGCTGACTAATAAAATCTCATCGACTAATTCTTTTGTGATGCGATAGTTCTCTTCTCCTGCTTGCTTAACCGCGGCGCCATCAGCAAAGATGCCAATTTTATCTAACACAACGCGTTCACCAGCTTCAATAGCATGGTGCATACAGGGAGCTTCATCTGGCTCAACGCCGATAATTGTTATATCAGGAAATTTATCTCTGACATAAGCCGCAATACCAGCGATCAAACCGCCGCCGCCTACTGGTACAAAAATAATATCCGGGGTAGTAGGGTGTTGCTCTATTAGCTCTACACCAACCGTTGCCTGTCCGGCGATGATCAGTGGATGATCGTAAGGCGGGACATAGCACATGCCTTTTTCATTAGACATATTGATCGCATAGTCCTTGGCATCATCGTAAGTATTGCCATGCAAGATCACATCCGCACCCATGCGCTTGACGGAATTAACCTTAATATCAGGCGTAGTCTTGGGCATAACGATGATCGCCTTCATGTTCAAGCCTTCCGTGGCCATAGCCACGCCTTGGGCATGATTCCCGGCTGAAGCTGTAATGACGCCGCGTTCACGATCTGCTTCTGATAATGACGCGATCATATTGTAGGCACCACGTAACTTGTAGGAGAATACCGGTTGCTGATCCTCGCGCTTTAACCAGATATTATTCTTATGTCGAAACGACAATTGCGGTGCGTGATCCAGATCTGTCCGCTTGGCAACGGCATAGATACGTCGACTGGCTTCTTCAATTAGATTATTGTATTCATCAAACATGGTCATAAGATAACATTTACTTCACCACAAACATATTTTTCTGCGGAGCAAACTATGTCGCAAGACGATAAGAAAAAGGAAGTCGCAAAAGCGGCCATCGCATATATTGAAGACGATACTATCGTCGGGGTAGGGACGGGCAGTACGGTTAATTTTTTTATCGAGGAACTTGCCAGAATAAAAGGTCGTATCGAAGGCGCAGTTTCCAGTTCGGATGCCAGTGAAGAATTATTAAGGCAACACAATATTCCTGTCCTTGCGCTTAACAGCGTCATAGAAATTCCTGTCTACGTCGACGGCGCAGACGAAGCGACCCAGCACCGGCATTTAATCAAGGGCGGCGGCGGTGCATTAACCAGGGAAAAGATCGTTGCGGCGGCCAGTAAACAATTTGTCTGCATTATTGACGACAGCAAGATGGTGCCCACATTGGGCACATTTCCTTTGCCAATAGAAGTAATACCTATGGCTCAAAGTTATGTTGCTCGGCAGGTTGCAAAACTTGGCGGACAACCTAAATTACGCGAAGGTTTTACTACCGATAATGGCAATATTATTATCGACGTGCACAACATGAAAATTGAAGATCCACTTAGACTTGAGCAAAAGCTCAACCAGATAGTCGGCGTGGTGACTAATGGCCTTTTTGCACACCGACCTGCGGATATCTTACTGATAGCAAGTGATAATGGCGTTAATACGCTATAAATTCGAGAAACTTGTCGCTTATTTAATACATAATGTTGGCTTAATGACCATGGTTTAGCTTAGAATGGATCCAATAATTACAATATCATTCAAATTTTAGAGGAACTTAATAGATGCTTTTCTACATTGTCTATATCTTGTCTGTAGTAGTACTCATTTTACATTTTACCGGCTTTCTTGCTCGCAGAAACATGGACTGGGTGGTACTGCTTGCTGCCGTTGCAATCTTTGCTGTTAATATCCTCGATTTTCTCAAGATAATTTAACGCTAACGACCTGATCGTTAGCGCCCAGTCATAAATGATTGGTCTACTACAACGCGTCACCCAAGCCCAGGTCACCATTGATGGTGATACCATCGCCTCAATTGACACAGGACTACTCGTGTTGGTTGGTATCGAAAAGAATGATTCCGAAAAACAAGCCCAGCGATTATTTGAAAAACTAATCAATTACCGCGTTTTTCCTGATGCTCAGGGGAAAATGAATCTCAGTTTGCAGGAAATTAAAGGTGGCTTATTGCTTGTACCTCAATTTACATTGGCGGCTAACACACAGAAAGGATTACGCCCGAGCTTTTCTGAGGCGGCAGCACCCGACTTGGGGAAACAACTGTTTGAGTATCTCATTACTTATGCTCGCCAACTATTCACAAGTGTTGAGACAGGTGTCTTTGGTGCAGATATGCAGGTGTCTTTGGTCAATGATGGGCCGATAACGTTTTGGCTTAAGACTTAATCAGCCCCTACTGCATCAGCAATAAGGCTATCAGGATTGAAATTATCAGCACCACTACACCGATAATTTTTTGCTTACCTTGAAGAATGTTATCTTCAAACCGGTGTTTATAAAAATAGCGTAACGATAGAAATATAATAATCGCTGCAAACGAACTTAATAATCCGATAAGTTCGTTTCTCAAGCTTTCACCCAATCTCTGGGTTTCAGAAACACATCATAAAGTTCTGCTTCAGGCGTGCCGCGAGCAGGTTGCCAATTGTATTCCCAACGCACCAATGGCGGCAAAGACATCAAGATTGATTCCGTGCGACCACCGGATTGTAAGCCAAACAAGGTCCCACGATCATGGATCAAGTTGAACTCAACATAGCGACCGCGGCGATAAAGCTGAAAGTCGCGTTCGCGTTCATTAAAAGGAATGTCCATTCGCTTGATCACAATAGGCAGATAAGCCTTTAAAAAATGATCGCCCACTCTCTGCATGAACTCAAAACAAGAGTCATAACCCCATTCATTCAGATCATCAAAAAATAAACCACCGATGCCGCGTTGTTCATTTCGATGTTTCAGATGAAAGTATTCATCGCACCATTGTTTATATTTGGCATAGGTATCTTCACCGCCAAAACCCTCACAAGCGGCTTTGGCCTTTTGGTGCCAATATTGGGCATCTTCTTCAAAACCATAATACGGAGTCAGATCGAAACCACCGCCAAACCACCAAATGGGTGCTTCGCCTTCTTTCTCTGCCACAAAAAAACGGATATTCATATGTGTTGTTGGCACGTATGGATTTTGTGGATGGATCACAAGAGAGTTTCCCAATGCCTGAAATGATCGACCAGCTAATTCGGGTCTAGTCGCAGTTGCCGATGGCGGTAAATTATCACCATGGACATGGGAGAAATTGATGCCCCCCTGTTCAAAAACCTTACCCCTTTGCATGACTCGACTACGACCACCACCACCGCCTTCACGTTCCCAATTATCCTCTTTTAGCTCTAAGGTCTTGTCTAGTTGTATCATTGCATTGCATACACGCTCTTGCTGTGAATATAAATAACGTTTAATGCTGTCAATATCGATCATTTTTCTATCCGTAAGTTGGTAATAATGTCTTTAGGACGCTATCCTATCACGCTAATTTTTTCAGGTGGTAGTTCAATGAACAATCGTACCGCGGCGGTTAAACGCGACACAAAAGAAACTCAAATCGAGGTTTCCTTAAATCTGGATGGCGAGGGGAAATCCGACCTAAATATTGGTGTCCCTTTTCTCGAACACATGGTGGACCAAATCGCGCGCCATGGAATGTTTGATATCAGTATTAAAGCCAATGGCGATCTCGACATCGATGCGCATCACACCGTTGAAGATGTGGGTATTACCCTCGGTCAGGCATTTACCAAAGCACTTGCAGATAAAAAAGGTATCCGTCGCTATGCACATGCCTATGTGCCGCTTGACGAAGCCCTGTCTCGCGTTGTGATCGATTGTTCCGGCCGACCCGGTCTGGAATATAATGCGAATTACCCGCGCGCACGTATCGGTGATTTTGATGTTGATTTAATTTTCGAATTCTTTCAGGGTTTTATCAATCACGCGATGATGACATTACACATCGATAATCTTCGTGGTCGCAACGCTCACCATATAGCAGAGACGATCTTTAAGGCATTTGGCCGTGCACTACGTGTGGCTGTAGAACAAGATCCGCGGATGGAAGGGATATTACCCTCTACCAAGGGTGCCTTGTAAGTCTAGCGAGCAAAGCCATGTCCAAGATCATTGTCCTTGATTACGGCAGCAGTAATCTACGTTCTGTTGCAAAAGCACTCGAAACTGTTGCTAACAGCGATCAGTCTGTCATTATCAGTAATAAACCGGCTGAGATACTGAAAGCAGATAAAGTCGTTTTTCCTGGTCAAGGTGCTATTGGTCAATGTATGGCTCATCTAAATGAACAAGAACTGGATGTGGTCATTCGCGAGTGTATTTTAAACAAGCCTTTTCTTGGCATCTGCCTTGGCCTGCAATCGCTAATGGATCACAGTGACGAAGATGGTGGGGTAAATGGTCTTGGTATCTTGCCCGGTAATGTTATTCGTTTTACTGATAATCAAGTCGATGAGAATGGTGACACCTACAAGATCCCATCTATGGGCTGGAATCAGGTTAAACAGGAAAAGCCGCATCCGTTATGGGAAGGCATCGAGGATGAGAGTCGATTTTATTTTGTTCACAGCTATTATGTAAAGCCAGAGCTTGCTTCAGATATCGCAGGATCGACTGATTATGTCTGTCACTATACCTCTGCGGTTGCGAGAGATAATTTATTTGCAACCCAATTTCATCCTGAAAAAAGCCAACACGATGGTTTAAGATTATTAAAAAACTTCCTTAACTGGCGGGTTTAGGTTTACGCTTAGGTGACCGTTTTTTATCTGACTTTGCGCGTTTCTTTTTCGTAACAGCTGATTTCTTCTCTTTCTTTTTTCCAGGCCTGTCAGATGGCGTCGTCCTTTCACTCATGCGTGAAATATTAAGTTGCTGTCCTGAGACCCAAACTTTTTTCATAGCCTTAAATAAATCATTCGGCATACCCATAGGCAGATCAACCGTTGAATAGTTGTCATGGATAGTAACGTTCTTGATATATTGACTATCAACACCCGCTTCATTCGCAATCGCACCGACAATATTGTTAACCTTCACTTCATGTTCATTACCAACTTCTAGGCGAAAACGTTCCATGTCGCGGTCGGGCCTTGATTGTCTCGGCGCTCGCTGTCTATCACTATCATGTGGTTTGTCTCGGCGTCCTTCTCGGCGAGGCCTATCTCTCTCACGATCGTTACGTGATCGATCTCGTTTCTGGTCTGGCTGTGGTTTCATTAGAAAAGGCTCGCCACCTTGTGCAATCTTCGCCAATGCCGTGGCAATATCCATTGCTGAACGACCTGATTCAAGTTGGTATTCTTCAATGATCGAGTGAAACAGTTCGGTGTCGGGACTATCCAGGGTATCAGTTATACTTTGTTTAAAACGTACAATACGTTCCTGATTAATTGTTTCAACCGTTGGCATATGCATGCGTTCGATCTTTTTACCCGTCACCCTTTCAATCATGCCCAACAGACGCTGTTCACGATTTGTGACAAACACAATCGCTTCACCGGTACGGCCCGCTCTACCGGTCCGTCCAATACGGTGGGTATAGGCCTCTGGGTCACTAGGGATATCATAATTGATAACATGGCTGATACGTTCAACATCCAACCCACGGGCAGCCACATCGGTAGCGATGAGCATATCAATCTTGCCAGACTTTAATTTACTGATGGTTTGTTCGCGTAACTTCTGGGTGATATCACCATTCAATGCGGTACAGGCATAACCACGGGCGGATAATTTTTCAGTCAGTTCCATAGTCTCAATCTTGGTACGGACAAAGATAAGGATCGCGCTGAAAGTCATACTTTCCAGAATGGTAGTTAAAGCTTCAAGCTTTTGCCTGCCGTTCACCATCAGATAACGCTGACGTATCGTATCTGCGGTAATACTTTTTGTCTTGATGGTGACTTGTTCTGGATTGTTTAAATATTTTTTCGAAATCTTTCGGATCTCAGTCGGCATGGTTGCCGAAAACAATGCAATCTGACGTTGCTCGGGTAATTGCTCAAGCACCCATTCAACATCATCAATAAAACCCATGCGCAACATCTCATCAGCTTCGTCCAATACCAGACACCGTAGTTTGTCCAGTTTCAAAGTGCCTCGACGCATGTGATCCATAACACGTCCCGGCGTGCCGACTACGACGTGAACTCCACGTTTGAGTTGGCGTAGCTGCACCCCATATTCCTGCCCACCATAAATAGGTAAAACATGAAAACCCTTAAGAAAGGCCGCATAGGTTTGAAAGGCCTCAGCAACCTGAATAGCCAATTCTCGTGTCGGTGCTAGAACTAAAACTTGAGGTGTCGTTAATTTTAAATCGATATTTGATAACAGTGGTAGAGCAAATGCCGCAGTTTTCCCCGTACCCGTCTGCGCTTGTCCAATAACATCTCGTCCATCCATGACATGAGGAATGATTTCCGCCTGAATCGGCGAAGGCGTTTCATAGCCGACTTTATTCAACGCCTTCATTATGGGCGCAGAAAGCGATAAGTCATCAAAAGTTAGTGTGGGGGCGTCAATATTGCTCATGGGTGTTACCTTTGGTATGGAACGGGAATCAAGCTGTTACCCGTATTTAGCAGACGTCGGACAACAGGAAGCGGCGAGTATACGGGCTTATAAGCCGGTTACAAGGCAATTATTTATCATTAGAGCATAAAACAGCTGACTTCAATACGATACTCCTAAGCACCAATTTCAACTTTCTGCAAACCAGGCTTTCGTTTTCTTGCAAAATGCAACTAACGCAAGCATTAAAGGCACTTCGATTAATACACCAACAACTGTCGCTAGCGCAGCCCCTGAGGATAAACCAAACAGCATAACGGCAGTCGCAATAGCAACTTCAAAATGATTAGACGCTCCTATCATTGCGGTAGGAGCGGCATTCTCATAAGACAGTTTCAGCGCACGGGCAGCGCCATAGGTAATTGCGAAGATGAATACCGTCTGAATAAACAGGGGAATCGCTATCCATAGAATGGTTAAGGGATTGGCAATAATGACATCGCCTTTAAAGGAAAAAAGTAAAACGAGCGTCAATAATAAGGCGGTAATGGTTACCGGGGTAAGCAAGTGTAAAAACTTCTCCTCAAACCAGACTTTGCCCTTGTTCGAGATAATCCATTTTCGGGAGAAAAAACCCGCTACCAATGGTAATGCTACATAAATGCCTATGGATAAAAGCAGGGCCTGCCAAGGCACTGGTAATTTTCCTACACCAAGTAGAAAGCCACCTAACACGCCAAAGAGGACAAGCATGATTAAGGAATTAGTCGCCACCATAACCAGTGTATGACCATCGTTTCCTTTGGCTAAATACCCCCAGACCAAAACCATCGCCGTACAAGGTGCGATTCCTAACAAGATGCAACCCGCTAAATAACTACGCCACAAGGGAACTGCAAGCATCTTGACACCATCTTGCAGCACTACGGTGCCTGCACCATATTCAGCGCCAACCGGCAGGTCCAGTCCAAACGGCATCTTTACTAAATCCATTGCATCCACACCAATGAACTCTTTAAACACCATCCCGAGAAATACGGTAGCAATTGCGTACATCGTAAATGGTTTGATCGCCCAGTTAACAAATAAAGTCAGGCCAACCGGTTTAATACTCTTTCCCGCTTTAACTACTTCGGAAAAATCTATTTTCACCATGATCGGATACATCATGAAAAATAGGCAGATAGCGATCGGAACAGAAACTATAGGCGCGCCATTGACCGTAATGCTCATGCCGTCCAGAGTCTTTGCTAACTGTGGCGCGAATTGCCCTAAAAGGATACCGAGAACAATACATAAACCTACCCAGAGAGTCAGGTAGCGTTCAAACACGCCCATGTCATGTTTCTTTTCATTCATATGGTTCAATCCTTCACTTGCGGATGCTCGATAATAGTTTATGCACAGATTCGATTTTCCGGGCGATTAGACATATTTTTTAATTTTTTCAGATCACTTTTAAATTGTTTTTCAGCGACACTACCCTTTAACGCTGCTTGCAATAGCTCATTTGCCCATAACGGTAATTTTGGATTAATGCTGTAATAAATCCATTGGCCAACACGCCTATCAATAACAACTTGCATATCCCTTAATGAAGCCAAATGGCGCGATATTTTAGGCTGAATCAAATCTAATGAATGCGTTAACTCACAAACGCAAAGCTCTCCCTCCTGCATTAGCAGCATCAAGCTACGCAAACGAGTTTGGTCGGACAATGATTTTAATAAAATTTCAGGCGTCATAATTTTGTAATAATATACGTCTATACATATATATGCTTAAACATATATTATTCACTATTAATTTACCAGGGTAAAGACATGTCCGAGAAAAAATTCAATGTACTCTTTTTATGTACTGGAAATTCTGCCCGCAGCATTATGGCGGAAGCGTTATTACAACGATGGGGATTACGTCGATTTAATTCCTATAGTGCGGGCAGTATTCCAAAAGGAAAAGTAAATCCTTTTGCCATCGAATTATTGAAGAAAAATAATTTTAAAACTGCTTCGTTTAGAAGTAAGAGTTGGAATGAGTTTACAGGCGACAACGCTCCAATACTTGATTTTGTATTTACCGTCTGTGGCCGCGCAGCAAATGAAACCTGTCCTATATGGAACGGACAAGTGCTATCAGCGCATTGGGGTATAGATGACCCGGATCAACCGGGGTTAAATGATAATGAACAACGAATATTATTTCAGAAAGCTTATCAGATACTGAGCCACCGACTGAAATTATTCACTCGTTTATCGTTAGATAATTCTGAGCGATCGATTTTACAAAAAGAATTGGAAAAGATTGGAACCTTATATCCGGAAGAAACCTGAAACAATACCTTATCGTTGTTAATGGTTTTACGTTTTTCTAACTCGGCGCCACCAATAAAGTTACCGCGAAGCGGCATGATGCTTGCCGACGTCGCGTTGAAATTCCTGTTAGACAGGTCTGATTGGTTATTAAGAAAGTAACTAGATTGAATACTCAAGGTGTATGCCAGAAATCAAAGCTTCGTGTTTTATTGGCCAGTACGAACCTTCAGAAATCTCTAGATGCTCGGGCCAAGCTAGACCGATAATTACAAGAATATCACCAAATGTGGTGTAACCATAATTCGCCAATTGAATGCCAAACTTCTTATTCATGAAACGATATCGGACGAAGTTGAACGATGTTTCGCAAATCTTATCTGAAAACTTGTTATCTATAGATGCGTCATTATCGGCGTTAAACATTTTTGCAAATATTACCTCTTCCATGAACGCGGAATCGATCAGTTCGCCTTCTAGATCTTCGGATGTGATATAAAAGGTGGAGCCATCTGACTTTTGAGAGAGGCTAAAAAAGAACTCATCAGGGGCATCGGAAACGGATACTACTTTCCAGATCTTTTCATTAAAGTTTACTCTAACGGGGTTCAGACTTGATTCCCAATGTCCTCGATACTTTTTCCCTAGTTGAAATAGCACTTTCTTTAAGCTTGCCTAACCTTTACATGAGGGCGCAGATTTTTACGCGTCCCAGTGAGCGGCAACGAACGACTTGATGTTTTTGTAAGGTGTTTTTGCATTCACTGTACTCCGAGATATTTAAAGAACTGGAAGATATATGTCAGTAATCATTGCTGACTCCTGAACTTCAGGGCCAATATTTACGTAATGAAAGAACAAAGGGAACTCCGAAATTTTTTCACCACTACTTGGCAACCATTCTTCATAAAGATAATGTGCAGCACTAATATTCTCACGTGAACCAAAGTGCCGGACTTTGGCGCAACGAAGGGCGGGAATACATTTGTTTAAAACACCGAATGAGTTTTTGGTAACCTCTTGCTCAATAGAAATGCAGAAGTCTACGCGATAATCTGAAGCAGGTACTTTACGAGGGTCATTGTAATGAATGCCATAACTACGGTGGGCGTCGGAAAGTGGTAATTTATTTTTAATACGCCATGCTACCAGTTTTTTAACTGACTCGTGTTCGCTTTCAGGCGATCCTTGATGCTCAATTACCGCAACTTTGGTTTCTGGAAAATTTATTATTTCTACATCCATTTCTCTTACCTCAATTGAAACCTAACGATTGAAATGAAGTTCGCGGCTCGCTTTTGGATAAAGAGTATAACTTAATCCGTGAATATTCGATCGATTGCCTTATTATTTGTGCTATTCATTAATAACACAGAACCCGTTACCGAATGGGTCTGCACAATATGCAATAGAACCCCAATCACCGCTTTCGCCACCTTCATGCATACCTCCTAGTTCGAGTATTTTTTTAACAACGACATCTATATTTTCTGTAATAAAATCTAAATGAATAGGTGTCCAATGACGACTGTAATCACGAACGATCTTACTTGATGAGAGGGCTTTTGTTCCTGCCTCTTTTTCTTGTAAATATATGTCGCAATTCTCAGTTCCGAGAACAACCATATTAGAACCTTGATCTCTAATTTTCTTACAGCCGAGGGCCTCTGTATAGAAGGTTTCAGCTTGCTTTAAGCTGGAGACATCGATACTCACAGTGATTTTTATCATAAAACCTCCTAATTAAATCTGTGATGAGAACACATAACGCCACATATCATCGGCAGTAAAAAAGAGTAGGAAGGAGCGCCGCTTTTTACTGTCGCATGCATGTGATCGTTATATTTTTTGAGCAACAATCTCAACTGGAGCAATCAAATTTGTTGCTATATTTTCAATCATGTTTTTTATTCTTTCAGCAGTACTTTCCTGCATTAAAGTGTGTAAGCCAAGGGGTGGTGGGCCGTCGTTAACCTCTGCTTTTGCACGTAGCTGCTTAAAAAAATCCAGTGCAAAGTCGCGACGATTGCACTCTTTAGAAAGCTCAAAACCAGCATCATTTAATGCTTTTTTGTATTGGTCGGGTGTTGATAGTTTGCTGATGCTGCTTTTTGTCGCCCATGGTACAGGATAAAGAAGGGCGCCTTCTTTTTGTCGCATAATGTCATAAACACCAAAACATGCCCCAGGTTTTAATACCCGATAAATTTCAGAAAACAGAGATATCTTATCATCAATATTCATACCAACATGAAGCATATAACCACCATCAAACATGTTGTCCTGAAAAGGCATTGATAGTGCACTTCCCTGCTCTAGCGTTATATCTCCATCAAGGTTTAACCAACTACACAAAACCTTTCCCGTTTCAATATACTCAGGGCTTAAGTCAATTCCTGTAACGCGACTTTTAAATTTAGATGCCACGTAGCGCGATGCCCCTCCTAAACCACAACCCACATCTAACACATGGTGTTCTTCTGAAAAGTTAAGCTGTTCGATTAGATTATCAGTTGCTAAACGTCCTCCGATATGAAACTCATCGACAGGCGCAAGATCTTCAATAGTCACATTCTCAGTGGTTTTACCGAGACCAGGAAGAGCTGCTTTAATTGCATTAATCAGATCGCCATGAAAATAATGGTTTGATACGGTTTTATCATATGACATAAATAATTAGCCTCTTGATTCTTTTTTGAGAATATAACCTCTGCCTCAGGTGCAAGCTTGCGAGTGTCCCGATTGATGCGCTTGCGAAACTTGTTCAATAGCTCACGCTCTCAGTTTCGAACAATCTCAATTTTCTCTTCTTTTAAGCCTGCGTATAGAACTTCAGCCTCATCTCTATCCATTTTCTGAAATTTCATACTTTCCAAAATTGCTCGATACTATAAATTCAATTTCGGGCTATTGTGTTAATCGGCGCGAGGTTTTTCTTGAGCTTTTTAAATGATTTGTTATGCATAAGTATGCTAAGTAAAACAAATTTGATTTCTACCATTTTCCTTTGCTAAATAAAGTAATTCATCAGATTTTTTAATGAGATCACTCTCACTATTTTCTTCACTTGGGTACATTGTGGTCAATCCTATACTTGCAGTTAAGGCAGGGAGCGTTGGTGATTTTTCATTAGGAATATTTAATAAACGAATTTCATCAAGTAATTTGCTAACCAAGATCTGAGCTTTATCTAGACTGGTGTTTCCATACACTATCACAAACTCCTCCCCGCCATATCGAGCACAGATGTCACCCGGTCTTATACCAAACCCTTTTAGTATTCCTCCGACTGCTTTTAAACAGGCATCTCCTGTCTGATGTCCGTAGGTGTCATTTAATAACTTAAAATGATCAAGATCAATTATCGCAAGTGAGATTGGCATGCCAAGGCGACGACATCGATTCCATTCCCTATTCAGAAACTCATTAAAGTATCGACGATTTGGAATACCAGTGAGGCCATCAATGTGTGATAAATTTATAACTTCTTCTTCGGCAAGTTTTCTTTCTGTAATATTCTGATGCGAAATTACAAAACAATTAACACCCTGAATAGTGAAAGAGGTGACTCGCATCATAAACCACCGTTTCTGATCTCGGCTATGGCAAGGATATTCACAGTAAAATTCTTCTGCGTCGGATTTTATTACCGATCTAATTCCGCTTGCCGCCTTGGCACCAAACACATCCCCCATAGAAGCTGCTTTATCACATTCTCTTAAATAATTAACGCCATTCCATCTCTCGTCTATTAAACATTCGTTGTTTTGTGCGAATGTGCTCCAGCTCTTATTTACAAATAAAATATCTCCTTCGTTATCTATTACAACGATATGTTCTGTAATTGTATCGAGAACTAATTTTAGGAAATCATATGATTCAAGCATTTATCACATCTATTTTTCATATATAACGATTAACATAATGCGAGTATGAAAACTCGACTTAGGTAGGCAGTTTATACTGTTATTACCCTATTTAGGAGTCGAGGAAAATGACTCGAAGAACAACGCATGATATTTCAATAAAACTCAATGACTTAAAAAATTAATTACTAATTTTATATTGAACATTTAATAAGGAAATCACCCCAAGGAGAGGGAACATGAACGAACAAAATCCGCCTTCATTACTTGCTCTCGTAAGATAAAAAAATGAGTCGCATAAAACATCTGTTGATCCCATTACAAAAAATGTTAGTCGGCATCAGATTCATACCAGGTCTGTTTCAAGAGCTATCAGTAATACCATTAGAAAAGCAAATATCATGAAACACGTTATGACGCATGTCTTTCGACGTTCGTTTGCAGCACATCTACTTGAGAATAGATACGTCCGGTTTTTGCTCCTGCAAAACCGACATACACTACACCCATGTAGATAATATAAGAATCATACAAGAATTAATGAGACATTCGAATGTTAAGACAACCATGATTTATACACACGTTCTTAACAAAGGGGGCATGGGGTTAAGTCACCACTGGATAATCTTTAACGAAAGAGAAGTTTTATTTTTCTCTTTTTACAGCTCTATAACCAATATCTTTTCTGTGAAACATTCCTTCATAGCTAATTTCATTTAATACTTCGTATACTTCTGCTTGTGCTTTGGTAACTGACTCACCTAAACCCGTCACGCATAAAACGCGACCACCAGCTGTAACGATATCACCTTTGTCATTTTTTGTGCCCGCATGAAAAACTTTTACATTTTTGTTATCCGCATTTTCTAATCCGCTAATCACATCACCTTTACTTGCGCTTGCAGGGTAGCCTGCTGACGCGGTAACGACGCCCAATGCAGCGCGTTCATCCCACTCAGCGTTGCAGTTATTCAGGTTTCCTTTTGTTGCCGCAAGGCATAATGAAACCAAGTCACTTTTTAAACGCATCATGATCGGTTGTGTCTCAGGATCACCGAACCTACAATTAAACTCTAGTGTCTTTGGTGTGCCGTCTTTGGTAATCATGACACCTGCATAGAGAAAACCGATATAGGTTCTACCTTCGCTTTCCATCCCCTTTACTGTTGGGACGATGACTTCTTTCATTATTCGATCATGCATTGCCGCATCGACAACAGGAGCGGGAGAATAGGCACCCATACCACCAGTATTGGGGCCAGTGTCACCATCATCACGGGCTTTATGATCTTGAGAACTCGCAAGTGGTAGTATATTTTCACCATCGACCATAACAATAAAACTCGCTTCTTCGCCTTCAAGAAATTCTTCTACAACAACACGATGACCTGCATCACCAAACTTATTTCCAGATAACATATCTTCAATGGTATTGATTGCTTCCTCTTCCGTCGTTGCTATAACAACACCTTTTCCCGCAGCTAAGCCATCTGCTTTTATTACGATAGGAATCGATTGTGATTTCACATAGGCGATCGCAGGCTCAACTTCTGTAAAAACATCATAACCTGCGGTAGGAATTTTATATTTCTTTAAGAAGTCTTTTGTGAATGACTTAGAGCCTTCAAGGATCGCTGCCGCTTTTGATGGGCCAAAGCAAGACAGTCCTGCTTGTTGAAACTCATCAACAATACCTGCAACCAAAGGCACTTCTGGTCCAATGATGGTCAGGTCTATTTTTTCTTTTTCAGCAAACGCCTTTAATGCCGGAATATCTTCCGCACTGATTGCAACATTTTCAATCTTGTTCTCTGTTGCAGTACCCGCATTACCAGGCGCGACATAAACTAATTCAACTTGATCAGACTGCGCTGCCTTCCATGCCAAGGCATGTTCACGACCACCACCACCTACGACTAAAATTTTCATTAATGTAAAAAATGCCTGATACCAGTAAAGACCATGGCGATGTCATGCTCATCTGCTGCTGCAATTACCTCATCATCGCGCATTGAACCGCCCGGTTGAATGACCGCTTTTACACCTACTTCTGCAGCTGAATCAAGACCATCTCGAAATGGGAAGAAGGCGTCTGATGCCATTACCGAACCTGCTACTTCTAGCTTTTCGTCAGCCGCTTTTATTGCAGCAATGCGTGCACTATAGACACGGCTCATCTGGCCAGCGCCAATACCTATGGTTTGATTATCCCTGGCATAGATGATTGCATTAGACTTAACGTACTTAACAACATGCCAGGCAAAGATAAGGTCGTTAATTTCCTGTCCGGTCGGGGCTCTCTTTGTTACTACTTTAAGCCCTTCTTTTGTTATTACGCCTTGATCATTGTCCTGTACTAACAAACCGCCACTGACGCGTTTCATATTGAGTTGTTGAATCGCGCCTTCACGTTTACCTGCTTCCAGTAATCGTACACCTTTCTTGCTGGCAATTATTTCAATGCACTCAGGGGCAATACTTGGCGCGATGATCACTTCTACAAATTGTCGTTCGACAATGGCTTTTGCTGTTTCAACATCGAGCTCTTTATTAAAGGCAATGATGCCACCAAAGGCTGACGTGGGATCAGTGGCATAAGCCCGATCGTAGGCTTCGAGGACAGAACTACCAATCGCCACGCCACAAGGATTAGCATGTTTCACTATCACACATGCTGTTTCTTTGAATGACAGCACACATTCCAAAGCAGCATCTGTATCGGCAATATTATTATAGGAAAGCTCTTTACCCTGGATTTGTTTCGCGCTAGCCAGTGTGCCTGCTGGCGGATTCGGCTCCGTATAAAACGCTGCCGATTGATGTGGGTTTTCCCCGTAACGTAACTCTTGTCGTTTCTTGAATTGTGTAGAGTAGGTAAGCGGGAAATCTATTGGCTGCTTCTTTTCGTCAAGTGCGCCAAGATAATTTGACACATTCGCATCGTAGTTTGCAGTATGCGCGAATACTTTTTGTGCCAAGCGGAATCGAGTTTCATCGCTTACGCTGGCATTATTTTCTTTTATTTCTTTTAAGACTACATCGTAATCTGCCACATCCACAATAACGGTGACTGAAGCATGGTTCTTTGCCGCTGATCTCAACATAGCAGGGCCACCGATATCGATATTTTCTATCGCCTCTTCTAATGTACAGTCTGGTTTACTCACCGTTTGTTCGAAAGGGTATAAATTCACAACAACAAGGTCGATACCGTCTATTCCATGCTCTTGCATTACCGCATCATCCATTCCGCGCCGACCTAATAAGCCTCCATGAATCTTGGGGTGCAAGGTTTTCACGCGGCCATCCATCATCTCAGGAAAACCGGTGTAATCTGAGACCTCGACGACATCAATATTATTATCAGCCAGTAATTTTGCGGTTCCACCTGTTGAGAGTATGCCAATACCAAGCTCATTTAACCCCTTACATAGTTCAACAACTCCAGACTTATCAGAAACGCTGACCAGCGCACGCTTTACTGTTGGCATATCAATTTTTTCCTCTCGGTAGCATCCACTCGAATGAATGGAGATGGTTTGTATTTTAATCTAATCCGTATTTTTTTAATCGACTACGTAAGGTCACTCTATTTAGACCCAGTATTTTTGCAGCACGGGTTATATTTCCTTGCGTATATTTCATAACGACCTCGAAGAATGGTTTTTCCACCTCTTCTAAAAACAATCCATGCAGATTGCTTGCTTCATGCCCATCAAGATCTTCAAAATAGGCTTCCATAGCTCTTTGTACATTATCTGCCAAACACTTTTCCGGTGTTTCCCCACGATCATGCGCAGTTTGTTTTCTTAATTTTGTTTTTATCATGCTGCTAATGTCTGTTGCCCTTCAAAATAATTATTTATAACGTCTATCTGTTCCTCTGGCTCTTCTACGCGATTGATAATCGCGCGAAATGCATTTGCATCGCGTTGTTGCTTGCAATACCAGGCAATATGCTTACGCGCAATTCGCACGCCTTGAACTTCACCATAGAAACGATGCAGGTGCAGTACATGTCCGATCAATGTCCGGCATACTTCTAACGAACTGGGTGATTCAAGTATTTTACCGGTTTCCAAAAAATGATTGATTTCACGAAATATCCAGGGGTTTCCCTGCGCTGCTCGCCCAATCATTATGCCATCGACGCAATAAGTCTTTAATATCTCAGCCGCTACCTCCGATGTTGCAATATCTCCATTAGCAATTACCGGGATATTAACGCGCGCTTTTATCTCTCCCGCAGTCTCGTGTTCAGCAACACCTGTAAACGCACACGCTCGAGTACGGCCATGAACGGTAAGTGCCTGAATACCGGAAGATTCAGCAATTTTGGCGATATTCAACGCATTACGATTTTCTTTATCCCAGCCAGTTCTGATTTTCAGCGTCACTGGGACAGAAACGGCACCCACAACAGACTCAAGGATATCTGCAACCAACTGCTCGTCTCTTAATAATGCCGAGCCAGCCATTAGATTGCACACTTTCTTTGCCGGGCAACCCATATTGATATCAATTATCTCTGCACCATGTTGAACATTAAACACAGCGGCTTCGGCCATTTGCTTTGGTACTGCTCCTGCAATTTGAACCGCTCTTGGTTCTGGCTCGCCTGCATTCGTCAAACGGAGTTGTGTCTTTCTTGTATGAAATAAAGCAGGGTTCGATGTAATCATTTCCGAGATGACAAGACCTGCACCCAGTTCACGGCACAACAGCCGGAAAGGCTGATCAGTAACACCCGCCATGGGGGCCAGGACCAGATTATTTTTAAGTCTATGAGACCCTATCAACATGAAACCGCTACGCTATAAACTATAAGAATGGATAGACGAGTTATTTTTATGACTTATGATAACGGTTAATTTTTATCTATGAAAGCGGCTTATTTCTGCTGAACAAAATCAGTTACTTTTTAAAGGAACCTAAATTCAAAACTAACAGCACCCGCAGTAGAACCACTCACCTCAAGGACAAAATGTACCGGAATATTGATCGGCATACCTTCATCCAGGTCAATACTTTCGTCAAGATAATCGTCAGGCATAAATTTTCTATGCCCTAATAATGCACCTGACGTATCAAACAAGGTGAGTTGCACACGAGGGTAAGGCTGGCGTACGGACAATTCATTATTCATCGTGGCATTCACCAACAATGCATCTTGATAGTTCGGATGCAAGCGTACATCACGATTGATTAGTGTAATGGCTTGAGTATCTCGGTAGCGTAATATTCGACAATCAAGTTCATTGCAAACCTGCTTTATATAAGATGTCATTTGCGGATATTTCACCGAAATCAGATCACGATTAAACCAGACTAACTGCAAAATAATAGCTATTAAACCTATGAAGCAGGCACAAGTCCAAAAAAGTGTCGGGATCCAACGTCGTTTAATCGGTGCCTCAGTCAAAAGGTCATCCACGTCAGGAAAATCAAAATGAGATTCTCTGGTATCAGTTTCAACCTGTTCGGGAGCAACTTCGGTAGACACATCATCCCTGACATTTACTTGATTGGCTTTAGTCGCACTATCGGCACCGATTTCATGTATCGCGGTGTCGAGTTCTAACCCACTGTTTTCTGCATTGTTTGAAATGATTAAATCTTGTTCAGATTGCACTTCGTCGTGCTGTCCTGACTCTAAATTGATCGCCGAATCATCACCTGTAAGTATTTCTTCACTGTTACCTTCATCGATAGTGTTTAATAAACCATTATCCAGCACGCTTGTTTCTTCAGCCCCATGATCGGTTGGAATATTGAATTCGGGTTCTATTTCTAATGATTGCTCATTATGGTCATCGTCATGGGATCCTGAGACATCATCTTTTGATTCGTTTAATCTCGCTTCATCATATTCTAGAAAATCTGACTCAGGCTCAGACTGTATAATTCTATTTAGATTTTCATTGGACAGCGGTTCATCATGCAAATGATTAAGGGCATTGAACTGTGCATTGCAAAAACCACAACGAACCTGCCCGGCAGCAGCAGCAATATGTTCTGCATAAAGTCGAAATTGTTTCGTACATTTGGGACAAACTGTAAACATTACTTTTTAATACCGTGTAACCGCACCCACTCTGAGTTAAAGACAGGTTCATCCATATTAAAACAAGTGCTATACGCGTCCAAGCATTCTTCCGCTTGAACATGCAGTAATCCGGACAAAACGATATCTCCATCTGAACGGGTCAATTCAGAAAACTTGCTGACGAGCTCCTTCAAAGGATTCATTAATATATTTGCAATCAGGATATCTGCAACAGGAAGAGCACAGGTATCTACGTGCTCAACTATGATGATCTCTGCCAGATTATTTATGTTTATATTATCCTTGGCGGCTTGCAGGGCCTGCTCATCGATATCTACCGCATACACTTCTCTAGCACCCAGAAGGGCGGCAACCATCGCGAGAATCCCTGAGCCACAGCCATAATCAATCACGATCTTATTCGATAGATCGTTTTCAGCAAGCCATTCTATACATAATGAAGTTGTGGGATGTGAACCGGTGCCGAAGGCTAGACCCGGATCCAGGATCAAGGTTGGAATATCATTCTCATGCTGATCACACCAACTTGGAGAAATACACACCCGATCAGAAAAATATAACGGTCGATGCTCTGCCTTGAAATCTCCAACCCAGTCTTTATCTTTCAACAAGGCAATTTTATGTTGATAGATATTCTCAGCGCCAATACGGTCACGCAAACAAACAAGCATAATATCGAGATCAGAATCGGGGTGCAGGAGGGCAATTACCCGCGTCTTCTGCCATAGCTTTTTATTACTGCCCTCAATCTGATTTTTACCAGACTCCTCACCTTGACCTTGAGAGTCGAATAACGGTTCATTACTAGATGCCGTTAAAGAAACAGAAACGGCTCCAAATTGTTCTAGTAATTCCGAGAGCTCTTCAGCTTGAGCTTGATTTGTTTCAAGTTCAAGTTGCAGCCAGCTCATTATTTAATTCCGAGTTTGCTCTCCAGATAATGGATATCCGTACCACCCGCCATAAATGCTGTATCTTGAACCAGTTCCTGGTGCAAGGGAATATTGGTTTTAATACCATCTATAACAATCTCTGATAAGGCCATTGATAATCGAGTTAATGCTAATTCTCTGGTTTCAGCATGCGCGATTAATTTACCGATCATAGAATCATAATGCGGAGGAACTTTGTATCCTTGGTAAACGTGAGTATCAACGCGTATACCAAAACCACCAGGCGGATGATAGTGCTCTATAGTGCCGGGCGATGGCATAAAGTTTACCGGGTCTTCGGCATTAATACGGCACTCAATGGCATGCCCTCTAATTTTAATATCTTCTTGCTTATAACTTAATGGCGCACCACTAGCGATAAGTAACTGCTCTTTCACAATATCAACGCCTGTAATCATCTCCGTCACCGGGTGCTCTACCTGAACACGGGTATTCATCTCAATGAAATAAAACTCACCATTTTCGTAGAGGAATTCAAATGTACCCGCACCACGATAAGAAATAGCTTTACACGCTTCAACACAACGCTCACCGATTTCTTTTCTGGTCACTTCGTCTAAACCGGGGGCAGGGGCTTCTTCTATTACTTTTTGATGACGTCGTTGCATAGAGCAATCACGCTCACCCAGATAAATAACATTCCCGTGTTCATCAGCAAGAATTTGTATTTCTATATGTCGCGGGTGCTCAAGAAACTTTTCCATGTAAACCACGTCATTACCAAATGCCGAAGCCGCTTCGGCTCGAGTTAATGTTATCGATTTGATTAAGCTTGCTTCACTATGGACAACACGCATACCTCGACCACCACCGCCACCCGCAGCCTTAATAATGACAGGGTAACCAATTTCTTTCGCCGTCTTCTTTAATTTAGTCGGGTCATCTCCTAGTGGGCCATCGGAACCTGGCACGCAAGGAATACCGGCTTTCTTCATTGCTCTAATAGCTGAAACTTTGTCACCCATTAGTCGAATCGTCTCAGCTTTAGGTCCAATAAAAACAAATCCGCTTTGCTCAACTCGTTCTGCGAAATCTGCGTTTTCTGAGAGGAAACCATAGCCCGGATGTATTGCCACAGCATCAGTGACTTCTGCGGCACTAATAACAGCGGGAATATTTAAATAACTATCTATCGAGGCGGCAGGGCCAATACAAACGGATTCATCGGAAAGAAAAACGTGCTTCTGATCATGATCGGCTTCTGAATAGGCCGCAACTGTTTTAATACCTAATTCTTTGCACGCACGGAGTATACGAAGCGCTATCTCGCCTCGATTTGCAATAACAACTTTTTCTAACATTAAATTAAGAGTGCTCTATAAAATTCTTTTGTGAAAAACGCTTTTTACGCGTGTACTTACGTCTTAAGCAGGTTCAATAATGAATAGTGGTTGTCCATATTCCACTGCTTCACCATTTTCAACTAATGTTCTGACTAACTTGCCGCCCACATCAGACTCGATTTGGTTCATAATCTTCATCGCTTCGATGATACAGAGAACCTCACCAGTTTTAACATTCTGCCCTCTGCTAACAAACTCAGGCTCTTCAGGGGAAGGCGAGGAGTAAAAAATACCTACCATAGGCGAGGTAACAACATGGCCTTGGTCCGCATAATTATCACTTGCCGTGCCTTCGTCTACAGCTAAATGTGATTTAATTGAATCACTTGCCTGTACAGCCGGAGCTATTTGAGCCTGAGGCACATTAACCATTGTTTGCGGCGGAGCAATTGTTGAGCCGCGACTAATACGTACGGACTCTTCGCCTTCATGAATTTCTATTTCCGCTATGCCAGACTCTTCGAGTAACTCGATTAATTTTTTTACTTTTCTGATATCCATTCTAAATTTACTATTTTATTTATTGTTGTAAGTGACGCTCTGCACCAAGCAAAGCAAGTTCATAACCATAGGCACCAAGACCACTAATAACCGCTACAGCGATATCGGATAAAAATGAGTGCTGTCTAAATTCCTCGCGTGAAAATACGTTCGAAAGATGAACCTCAATAAAAGGCAATTGTGTGCCCAACATAGCATCACGTATCGCAATGCTGGTATGGGTAAAAGCGCCCGGATTGATTAAAATAAAATCTACACCTGACTTTTTAGCCGCATGAATTTGGTCAATCAACTCATGTTCTGCGTTACTTTGAAATACAGACAACTCATGGCCCTTATTCTTGGCTAGATTAACCAGGCTCGCATCAATCTCGGCTAACGTGGTAGTGCCATAAACCTCGGGCTCACGCTCTCCTAAAAGGTTGAGATTTGGACCGTGTAGTACAAGAAACTTCAAAACATTCCCCTAAAAAATACATTTTAGCGATTTTAGACGCTTTTTTATGGATGTTAACAGTATTTAAGAGGAAATACGAACCCGTTATTAATCATTTTTGCGTTTAAAGGAGCGTTTTTATGACTGATTCGGCATCGATTTTTGACAAAGGCCCGCGTCTCGTAAAGACAATTTCGCCGTTGGAATCAATAATAACAGTATATGGCAGGGCACCGATATCATTACCTAATCGTTTTGCGGCCTGAATAACCTCGTCTCCACCGACGAGGGAAGGGTAGTTAACATTAAATTCTTCCAAAAAGCCACGCACTTCCTTTGCTTCTTGTAATGCAATACCAACAAACTGTAATCCTTTGCTTTCGTATAGCTGTTGTAGTTCGACAAAGGCAGGGATCTCTTCACGACATGGCGCACACCAGGTAGCCCAAAAATTTAAAACGATTACTTTGCTTTTCCACTCAGACAAACTGCGTAGCTTGCCATTTGAGTCAGATAAGCTGAAATCTTTAACAGTAGTGCCAATGACACTCTGCGGAACAATTGGCGAGTGCACCGCCTTCACCACCTCAAGATTCTCGTCGCCTTTTAAGTATTGATGTAATAAATGTCCACCAAAAGCCGACGCTAAAGCGACAATAAACACCGCAATAATTAATTGCCATTGCTTCACAAGGATATTGCTTCAGTAAGATGTTTTAAGAACGGTTTAGCCTTAACAAAACCGACAAGACGATGGGATTTTATTTCGACACTATTTGTATTAAAAAATAGAATTGCAGGTGGGCCAAAAAGATCAAACTGTTTTAAAAATGCCTTATCCAAATCATTGTTTTTAGTGACATCAACCTTAAGCAAAGTAAATTGTTTAAGGCCTTCTCGTACAGATGGGTCACTGAATGTATAGGTTTCCATTTCTTTGCAAACGACACACCAGTCTGCATAAAAATCCAGCATAACAGGCCGGCCATCATTGCTTGCCTGTTGCAATTCCGTGTCGAGTTCTTCGAGACTTGTTATATAACTAAATGGCAATTCTTCTATGGTTGCTTGATTAGCCTGTTGTGCAAATGGTCTTAAGACGGTTCCACCACCATTTGCAGCAGCGACTATTAATATAACCCCATAAACCAACATGACTAAGCCCAGCCCTTTCCATAAACGCTGCCACTGAGTTGCAATTGATTCAATACGATCAAGCGCACCGATGAAAATAGCTGTTGTTATAAATAATGTAGCCCAAAGAATCAGGACGATTGATTCCGCGAGCACGCGTTCCAGAAACCAGATAGCAACGCCCAGCATAACAACGCCAAAGAACCGCTTAATCGATTCCATCCAGGCTCCTGCGCGTGGCAACAACTCTCCAGAGGTAGCACCAATGATTAATAAAGGCACACCAAAACCGAGACCCATTGCAAACAGGGCGAGTCCACCGAATAAGGCATCACCTGTTTGGCTGATATAGAGCAAAGCACCTGCTAATGGTGGCGCAACACAGGGACCGACAATGATTGCCGAGAGCACACCCATGATAGCAGCACCTTTTAAAGTGCCGCGGTCGGTCTCTCCATGCTGAGGTGATAATTTACTTTGCCAACCCGATGGTAATTGCAATTCATAAAAACCAAACATGGACATGGCCAGAAAAACAAATACAGCGCTGAACAGGCTTAATACCCAAACATTTTGCGAAGCGGCTTGCAAATTAAGGCTAAATAAACCTGCAATCATACCAAGCACAGCATAGGTTGATGCCATGGCAATAACATAACTTAATGAAAGCGAGATACCTCTAACTCTTGTTATTCGACTTCCCTCTCCGACAATAATTCCTGACAGAATAGGGATCATGGGGAAAACACACGGTGTTAACGCAAGCAATAAACCAAAACCAAAAAAAGAAATTAAATTAATTAAAAGATTTTTATCTTTTAATTTTTGCGTAATTGCATCTTGTTCCGAGATTAATGGTGTATTAACAAAGCTCTCTTTATTTGCCTGTCTATCAAATGAAGCTGGCAAAGTAACCGTTAACGACTTTTTAATCGGTGGATAACAAACAGAATCTTCTTTGCAGCCCTGATATGCCACATTCAGGTTAAATTCTTTTAGCTCAGCAGCGTTAACCGCTATAGCACCCGAAGCACTGTTCTGGCCATAATAAACCTCGACTTGACCAAATGCGGGATCTTCTTTTTCTTTACCCACCGGAAAATCCAAATTACTAAGGTTTATGAGCGGATTATCAGTCGCTGCTGAGAACTTATTTTTATAAAGATAGTACCCCGGCTTTATATCCCAGTTTAAATACAATTTCCCGTCTGAAAGAACTTCAGCACTAACAATAAATGCAATCTCCGGGTCCAGGATCTCATTAGAAGAGGCTGATCCTTGAAATGAAAATAGATCGCTTAATTTGTTTGTTATTTCACCAGCGTTGATTGACAGCGAAAATAGAACAAAAACAAAAAATAAAATATTACGAATTGAAATCATGACTTCTCGGTATTTGTACTAATCCAGTTCAGGTACTCAGCAGAACCTGTGAGAATAGGGACAGCAATAATTTCCGGAAGTTCGTATGGGTGTAATTTTTTGAGTCGTTTTTCGAGGGCTACGTAATTATTCTCTGTCGTCTTTATGATAAGCAGGAGTTCATTCGCATTATCCACTTTACCCACCCATGAAAAAAAAGACTGCACACCTGGCACAATATTGACGCAAGCAGCGAGTTTTTCTACAACTAAATCCTGAGCGATTTTTTTCGCGGAGATTGAACCTGGACAGGTGCTCAGGACCAATAGATGTTCGGCCTTTTTACTCATGATTTCATGTAATACAGTTCAGTTTTAGTCTTGTAAATTAGTATTCTGCCCATACATCAATAATAATGCCACATTAGCTATTCAAATTAAGCGTTGGAGCTTCATCTTTTGTTTAAAATATTATTTTTCATGTTTCTGGCAATCCCATTAATCGAGATTGCGATATTAATTGAGATTGGCAAGGTCGTCGGTGCTGCCTATACCATCATCCTCGTTATCGGGACTGCTGCACTTGGTGCCGCACTATTGCGCCAACAAGGGCTATCTACAATTGCAAAGGTTCAAATGAATATGGATCAGGGGAATCTGCCAGCAACCGAATTAATTGAAGGATTGATGCTGCTCGTCGCTGGCGTTTTACTCTTGACGCCCGGTTTCTTTACGGATGTATTCGGTTTTTTGCTGTTAATTCCTGCGCTACGCTATCGGATCGCTCAAACTTTCCTTGCGAAATTTATACAATCCCAAATTAATACCAGACAAGCCAATGCCGGCAATATTATCGAAGGTGAACACTGGGAATCTGATTCAAAGTAAATTTACGACGTAAATACCGAGCAACGAACTAATATTATCGGGAAATTTACGGATATCATTAATGATGATCGTGTCGCCTTACTAGAAGAAATGCTACTCCAACGTACTCGCTACTTAACAGTCGTACTTGACGACATACATCTCCTACAAAAGGAAAACCTGAATAATTTATGAAACACTTTTAACCGCTGTTAATATAATGAAAGCGGTTCATTCAGTTTTGTAGCCAGACCTAAATTAATTTTTTGCTTCTATATTCTCAAGAGCCTCCTGAATATTTTCTACCATTGTTAGTTTGCAGTGCGCTTCTAACATACCAAATCGTTTTAACTTTTCCACTAACCTGGGTTTAGCATGGATAATAGTGACAGAAACATTTTTTGTATCCAGTTCATTAACCAGAGATTCCAAATTAATCATCGCCGTTGTATCAAGTAATGTTACGTTTGAAAAATCCAGGACAATGGTTCTAACACCAGGGTTGACCGAGGACAATACTCTTAGAGCCTTGTGTGCTGCACCAAAAAAAAGCGGGCCATTAATATCATAAACAATGACTTCTTCATTGTTCACCAGTTCATGAGAGTGAGTTTTATGATCTAGTGCAGATGTTTCCGTCAATTCGATCATTCGTTTCATAAAGAGTATTGAAGCAAGCGCAAGACCACCAGCAACAGCAACTTGCATATCAATGAAGACCGTCAGCAGAAAACAAGTCAGGAATACAGCTGAATCAGTAGTAGGTGCTTTAGTGAGTATTCGCCATGCATGATGTGCCTCGCTCATGTTCCATGCCACCATCAACAATATCGCTGCCATTGAAGCCATCGGTATAAACCCCAGCCACCTTGCGAAAAAAAGTATCGTCAACAGTATAACGATACTATGCATCATGGCCGACACAGGTGTACTGCCACCAGAACGGATATTAGTCGCCGTGCGCGCAATGGCCGCAGTAGCTGGTACGCCGCCCATGAAGGCAACAATAACATTGCCAATACCTTGTCCGATTAATTCACCGTCCGGATCATGCCGAAATCCAGTCATCCCGTCCGCAACAACTGCGCAAAGCAATGATTCAAGCGCTCCTAGCAAGGCAATAGAGAACGCTGCGCCCAATAAGGTGGTCAATGTATTCCAGGATAAGCCGATAGGCTCCCCATCACCGCCAGCTAGTTCCCATGGCAACACGAACTGAGGTAAGGCAGTAGGGATACCTTGACCAGTTACACCATTAATTTCATAACTAAATCGAGATGCAATAGTATCGATTGTGGGTAGCGATTCAATTGAGTTAAGTATTGCGGCGAGTACAGAACCAACCATTAATGCAACAAAGTAGGATGGAATTCGTGTGTGCAACCGTTTCCAGAACAATAATACTAAAAAAGTTAAAGAACCAATGAGTAATTCTTGCCATTGAAAACTCGGTGATGCCTGTATAATTGCGTAAAACTTTTCAAAAAAATGAAGGCTATTACTCTCAAGATCTAGTCCAAGGAGATCTTTTAATTGCAAAACGGCAATGACGGTGCCAATTCCAGAAGTAAAACCGACTATAACCGGATAAGGAATAATTTGAATTATGCGGCCTAAGCGAAGCAGGCCAAAACTAATCATGATCAGGCCAGCTAATGCCCCGCAAAGCAATAACCCTCCGAAACCAAATTCGTAAACGATGGGCAGTAGCACAACAACAAAAGCTGCAGTAGGCCCGGAAACACTAACTCGAGACCCACCGGCTAATGCGATAATCAGGCCGCCAATAATTGCGGTGTAAAGACCATGTTGCGGAGGGACTCCACTGGCAATAGCAAGGCCCATTGACAAGGGTAACGCAATGATGCCAACCGTGATTCCGGAAAGAATATTATTATTAAAATCAGAAAAAAAAGTTTTATCTTTAAGTGTTTCTTTTAGGGCAGTAAAAATCATGCCCTGAATGTTAACAAATTAACAACCTAATATCTGTTCCTGTTGAGCAACCGCTATTTGCTTTGTTAAAACCAGCAAGCGAACAACCATTGTTGTCTAAGTCTTTATAGTAAACGTATGTAAATAAACTCATTTGATCTGCTGGTTCGGGCCAGCTTTATATATCTCATGGTTCGAACGAAAACAGCCATCAGGCTTTTACAACCAGGTAACTTCCTGCTCCAATCATGAAACTACCGGCTATCTTTTTCGCGCCTCTTTCCAGCTTCAGTTCTTGTGTCATATTAACTAATTTTTTTGCTATCACCGCATAGGAAATCTTTACGCCGCCAACTGTCACAATAGTCACAAGTATAATTATCAAAAAGTCCATATATTCTATAGCTGCCAAGTCTATAAAAGTCGGGAAAAAACTCGCGTAGAAAAATATTGCTTTAACGTCACCGAGGGTTAAGAAAAAACCTGATAAAAAACTGACTTTTATATTACCGCCCAATTTTGACTCATTGACTAGTTGAGTAGTATTTTTTTGTGATGTTAATAATGAATACCCAATCCAGAAAAGATACGCAGCACCAATGTATTTAACAAGCACAAACATAACGCCCATGGTTTCTGCGATCACTGTCAAACCAAGTATTGCTAAAAATATAAAAACAAGATCTCCGAGAACAATGCCCATAGCGACGGCCACACCATTAGCTACACCAAGTGTAGCTGAACGCGTGACGACCAGGGCAACACTGGCACTTGGGATTACAGCAAGAGAAACCATAATTAAAAAAAACGAAATAGAATCAAGAACACTCATAAATTAAATTTAATCAATTAAATGCCTACTTTGGCTTACAAGCCCAATTGAGCGACTAAAGATATTTCATTGTTGAAAGTTGTCATATTTTGCCTATGTAATTATCTGTTCTTATTTAAATGTAAGTTCAATACAGTCAGAAATAAAATCTATAGCTAAATCCTAAAACTCTCTGGCTTCTTTTATAACCTCATATGCCTTTCTTATCTCATGCGTTCTATCTGCGGCAACTTTCATCATTTCTTCTGGCAACCCTTTCGCAACAAGCTTGTCTGGATGATGCTGGCTTAATAAACGACGATAGGCTTTTTTAATTTCGCTGGCACTAGCAGATTCTTTTACATCAAGTACGGCATAGGCTTGTTTTAGTGAAGGAGAACCGTCATTCCGTCCGCCGCTTGTTGATCCACCCCCCATGCCGCCAATCATGGCGCAGAGATGATCGAACTCGTGTCGCGAAACATTAAGCAATTGGCAAATATTTAACAGGACTTTACGTTCTGCCGAATCCATAACGCCATCGGCATAGGCTGCCATGACCTGCACTTCAATAAACATACGTAACAAGTTCGGTCGAAAGCCTATCTCTTGCTTAAACTGTTTAATAACATCGTTTAATGGAAAAGAGTCTTTCTTACCTTCGTTAAACAAACCAATCGCTGCTTTGCGTTGTGCCGCATCCATGTCCATTTTCTGCATGACCTGCCTGGCAAGCGCAATCTCATCATTCGTTACTTGCCCGTCAGCTTTACAGACATGGCCCATGACTGAGAATGTCGCGGTATAGAACATCGTTTGGGCACGTTCTTGTCGACCAAAGCCAGTTTGATTGCCAGAATGCGATAGTCCTTTGTCAAAGTTATGCCCCATTGCAGCACCTAAGACAGCCCCGATAGGGCCACCTATCATCATGCCAAAGGCACCTCCCAGTATTTTTCCCCACCAATTCATACGTTCAATTTCACCAATTTGTAATAAAAGTAATATATGTTACTACTATTCGTTATAATCCCGCTTTTTATCGATCACTAGCACTATTAATTTGAATTAACTTCTATCTTAACGGTAATCAACATGGCTTCAAATAATAATAAAAAGAAATCAAAACCAAACTCAAAAAAATCTATGGCTGAATTGGCTGACAAGCACATTTGCTATGAAGAGTCCGTACAGTGTGTTGAGTCTGAGATTGATTTTGTTGATGCCACGTTTACCAAACTACGAAAACGCCAGGCAACAACTTTAAGAGAAGATTTTTGCGGCACCATGAATACCTCCTGCGAATGGATAAAACGACGCGCGACCAATACAGCTATAAGCGTTGACCTTGATAAAGAGGTTTTAGAGTGGGGAGAAAAGAATAAGGTTTCCAAATTGAGCCCCGAACAGGCAAAGCGTATTAACATTATTAACGATAATGTACTAACGATAAAAACCAAACCAGTCGAAATCGTATTAGCCATGAATTTTAGTTACTGGTTATTAAAAGAACGCCAGCTAACCATTGAATATTTTAAAAGTATTTACAATGCCCTGGTAGAAGACGGCATATTCTTTCTGGATGCGTATGGTGGCTATGAAGCCTTTCAGGAAATGAAAGAAAAAACCAAAAATGAATACTGCACTTATATATGGGATCAACATAAGTACAGCCCGGTAACAGGCGTTGCTAAAAACTACATTCACTTTAAGTTTAAAGACGGCTCTAAGATGATGAGGGCTTTTGAATATGAATGGCGTGTCTGGACACTGCCTGAATTAACCCAGATGCTATCGGAAGCCGGTTTTAAACCAACTGTCTATTGGGAGCAAGCTGACGAAGACGGAGAAGGTAATGGCGTCTTTATTCCTGAGACTGAAGGTGAAGCTGACGCTGGCTGGATTGCTTATTTAGTTGCTGAAAAATAAATTTTTAAAATCTAATCCAGCTCTTTTGGTCTAATTAACTTTATTAACGCCCCCTTGTCTTTCTCGGGATCAAACCCACAATCAGTAAACTCAATTATTGCCAAATTAGCCGTTGTTATGTTTATCATTCGTGATGCGGGATGAACTAGATGATTTACCAATTGCTCAATGCCCGGATTATGAGCCACTAACATTATACTTTCTGTATCTTTTCTATAAAGCTGAATACACTCCATTAATTCATCCATTGATGCGAGATAAAGATCCTTATCAAATTGCACATCTTCCAAACTAAGAGAACCTGATTGTTGAACAAGTAGCTCTATAGTTTGCCTGGCTCTGACAGCTGATGATGAAATAATTTCATGGGGTAAGAAATTATTTTGGGTCATCCATTCACCTATCTGCTTCGCGTTTTTCTGACCACGTAAGTTTATCGTTCGATCAAAATCAGCCAAGCCTTGAACAGACCAGTCTGACTTTGCATGCCGCATGAGATAAAGATAAAAGCTCATAATAAATAGTGCATTCAAATTTTAGTAAATTATGCTACATTTCCATTCGAAAATATCACAAATAATCTTTAACCGTCTCCTTTAATTAAGGTCTTATCAGGTTCTCACTTGACGAACGAAAACGAAACTTTTGCTGCTGTTGACCTTGGCTCAAACAGCTTTCATATGATTGTTGCTAATGTCGTTGATGGACGCGCACTCATTGTAGACCGAATCAAAGAAATGGTCAGACTAGCTGGCGGTCTGGATGAAAACCGACAACTAAACGATGACTCTATTGAAAGAGCACTATCGTGCCTGGAAAAGTTTGGTCAACGTATTAACACCATCCCCACGTCAAACATCCGGGCAGTTGGTACAAATACTTTGCGCCAGGCACGTAATGGAGTCGAGTTTCTTGCACTTGCCAATGCCGCTTTAGGACATAAAATCGAAATCATCTCTGGCCGCGAAGAAGCCCGACTAGTATATCTTGGCGTTGCCAATACTATTTTCAACGATAAGGATAAACGTTTAATTGTTGATATTGGCGGCGGTAGTACTGAACTTATTATAGGCAAGGGCTTCGATGCAAACATAACTGAAAGTCTGTTCATGGGTTGTGTCAGCATCAGCCAACGTTTTTTTAAAGATGGAGAAATCACTACAAAGCGCCTGCGCAAGGCACGGATTGCCGCCTTACAAGAACTGGAAAATATACAACAGCACTACCGTGCACAAGGCTGGGACAAAGTCATCGGCACATCCGGCACGATTCATTCAATCCTTGATGTAGTAATTAACCAAGGTTGGAATGATGCTGTCATTAGCTCAGATTCACTTTCCTTACTCAGGGAAGCACTATTATCAATGGGCCATATTAATAAGATTACGTTTGAAGGACTTTCTGCTAACCGTCTACCTGTCTTTGTCGGTGGTGTTGTTGTTTTATCTGCTGTATTTGAAGCTTTAGGTATTGAGGCAATGGAATACTCGGATGGCGCACTACGTGAAGGCCTCCTATACGACCAGATTGGCCGTCGGCATGATCTCGATGTACGTGATAAAACGGTGTCTAGATTGATGAACCGCTATAGTGTTGATGCAGCGCATGCAGCACATGTGGAAAAAATGACACGTTGTATTTACAAAAAAATGAAGACCGCGTGGCAATTAGACAAGAAAGAAGATTTGAAAATGTTGGGCTGGGCTGCAAGCCTGCATGAAATCGGTCTGGCCATCGCACACAGTCAGTATCATAAACATGCAGCATACCTGTTAACTAATTCTGATATGCCAGGCTTCTCTCGCCAGGAACAAGCCTTATTGAGTATATTAGTTCGTCTTCATCGTCGAAAGATTGCTTTAGAACTGTTTGATCAAGTTACTGATGATATTAAGGACAAATTAATTAAGTTAAGCATCATCCTGCGAATAGCTATTGTCTTAACCCGTAGCCGTAATCCGGTAAACATGCCTGAGATCGAGATTAAAATTAAGAATGAAAAAATTGATTTACGTTTCCAGAATGAATGGTTGGCGAACCATCCGCTGACTGAAGCCGACCTGGAAACAGAAGCGAACTATATTTCGGTAACGGATTATAAATTAATATTCAGCTGATTTTATTAACAGTATTGTTCAAGTAAAACCTGCTGTGCCGATCTTGGTTTCGCATTACCTGGCTTAGTATGCCGATAACTACCATCAGACTGTAATACCCAAGCCTGTGTATTATCTGCGAGATAATTCAATAGACCAAGCTTGATAACTTGATCCCGCGGCCGCTTCTCTTCAATAGGAAAACACGCCTCCACCCGATGAAACAGGTTCCTTGGCATCCAGTCCGCACTGGCACAATACAGGTTTGGATCGCCATCATTATGAAAATAATAGATACGTGTATGCTCAAGAAAACGTCCTATGATGGAACGTACTTGTATATTTTCAGAAATACCTTTTATACCCGGACGTAAACAACAGATACCACGTATAATTAAGTCGACTTTCACACCTGCCATTGAGGCCTTATATAAAGCACGAATGATCTCTGGATCTACTAGCGCATTCATTTTTGCAATGATACGCGCCTCCTTGTCGGCCTTTGCATTATTTATTTCTTGATTAATATAATCCAGTATCGCCTTATGTAAGGTAAATGGTGACTGCAATATCTTTTTTAACTTAGTTGCGCGCCCCAAGCCGGTCATTTGATGAAAGAGTTTATTAACATCTTCACCAACTGCTTGATCGGCTGTTAATAACCCATAATCCGTATATAGCCTGGCAGTACGCGTATGGTAATTTCCAGTTCCAAGGTGAACATAGCGCCTTAAAGCACGTCCCTCTCTACGAACAACCATAATCATCTTCGCATGAGTCTTATAACCAACCACGCCATAAACGACATGCGCACCTGCTTCCTGTAGATCGCTCGCCAACTCAATATTAGCCTCTTCATCAAAACGTGCGCGTAATTCGATAACAACCGTGACTTCTTTCCCCGCGCGGGCAGCATCTTTTAATGCCTTTACAATCGCTGAATCACTGCCAGTTCGATATAAAGTTTGTTTTATAGACAGCACTGCAGAATCATTTGCAGCCTGTCTTAGAAAATCGACAACTGGAGCAAAAGACTGGAACGGATGCAGAAGCAGGATATCCCCATTGTGTAAGGTTTCAAAAATATTAGTTGTTTTTAATAAGCGTGGCGGTATGTCCGGCGTGAACCCCGGATAGACTAAATCAGGACGATCAACCAAGTCATGAAGCTGCAATAAACGATTCAAGTTTACCGGCCCATTAACCTTATAAAGCGCATCTTCCGTTAATTTAAATTGATCTAGTAAAAAAGTCATAATGTCATCCGGACAATTATCAGCGACCTCAAGGCGAACGGCGTCATTGTAGCGCCGCGATGGCAACTCACCTTCGAGTGCACGCAAAAGGTCATCAATCTCTTCATCATCAACAAACAGATCACTATTACGCGTAACACGGAATTGATAACAACCTTTAACTCTCATGCCCGGAAATAATTCACCAACATGATCATGTAAAACAGACGACAATAAAATAAAATCGTGCGTTCGCGTTGAGTGCTCTTTTGGCACTTCGATTACACGCGGCAATGATCGTGGCGCCTGCACAATGGCATAACCGCCTTCACGACCGAAAGCATCTTTACCTTCAAGCGTAACTATAAAATACAGGTTTTTATTCAGTACTCGTGGAAATGGATGAGATGGATCCAGACCAATGGGGCTTAATATAGGTATTAGTTCTCTATTAAAGTAGCGTTTAACCCAACGGGATAACTTTGGTTTCCATTGAGCGCGACGCAGAATGCGAATCTTTTCTTTAGACAGTTCAGGGATAAGAACCTCATTGAGGATCTTATATTGTTCCTCGACTAGTTCATGCGCTATTTCGCTAATTTTTTTTAACGTTTCAGCGGGGGTTAAATTATCTTCCCCTGTTTGAACTGAACCATACTTCACCTGCTGGTTTAGACCAGAAACACGAATCTCAAAAAACTCATCTAGATTTGTACTCGCAATACAAAGGAAGCGTAATCGCTCAAGTAGAGGGTTATTTTGATCTTTTGCTTGTTCGAAAACACGCCTGTTGAATTCCAGGAGACTCAATTCACGGTTTATATAAAGCTCTGGTAATTTTAGATTAATATTATCCATTCAAAGTCTTATTATGATAATTCTAGTTAGTATAAATAAAGTTTGTCTCTCTCATTTCACGATATATTGATATAAATCAATTATATAAAAAATATTTAATCGCTAAAGCAAGCTTCATCTATCGTTAAGATAATTGACGCTATACATTAGCGCCCCATACAGCATACAATTTCGCAACTAGATAGATTAATTTCTTTATATTACATCTTTGTGAATTGTCAGGAACAAATGATTTATTAATGAGTGTTTAAGCATAATGAACAACGTTTTAAGTAAATTCCTCAAATCCTCAGGGTACATAATTAATGGCTCAATCTAACTATTTTTCCCGAATTTTTGGCAGCTCTCCGGTAACTCCTTTACAGAAACATATCGATATCGTGGTGTTATGCGTAGAAGAGCTCATACCTTACTTTGAGTATGTCATATGTAATGATTGGGAACAGGCTGCTAATACACAGGTGAAACTCGTACAATTAGAGCACGACGCAGATGAGATAAAAAATCAACTCCGTCTACACCTCCCAACTAGTCTTTTTATGCCTATCGATAGAAGAGATGTGCTGGAAGTCCTGGATATGCAAGACCATATTGCAAACAAAGCCAAAGATATAGCCGGGCTGACTCTGGGCCGTCAAATGTCACTGCCACCATCTATTAGCAAAGCTTATATGGAATTTCTTAAGCGCTGTATCGATGCGACCCGAAAGGCTCAAGTTGCAATTAACGAACTAGACGAGTTAGTCGTCACCGGGTTTCGAGGCGATGAAGCTGTTCGTGTACAAAAGATGATTGAAGAATTGCACGTCATTGAAGGTGAAACAGATGAGATTCAAATTAAATTACGTGCAGATCTCTATAAGACCGAACAAGAACTACCCCCCATTGATGTGATGTTTCTCTACAAGATCATAGAGTGGACCGGGGATCTCGCTGATTCAGCACAGAGCACAGGCAACCGCCTGCAATTAATGCTAGCTAAATAATAATAATCATAATGGAACACACAACAATATATCTGGTATTGGCGGGCAGCTTTGGCTTGTTTATGGCATGGGGCATTGGCGCGAATGATGTTGCAAATGCGATGGCAACATCGGTTGGATCCAAAGCACTGACCCTTAAACGAGCCGTTATCATTGCTGCTATTTTTGAATTTGCCGGCGCCTTTCTGGCAGGCGGCCAAGTCACATCAACTATTCGCAAAGGTATCATTGATGCCAATCTACTTTCAGGAACGCCCGAATTACTCGTCTTCGGCATGCTTGCCGCATTATTGGCCGCAGGCATATGGTTATTAGTCGCCACTAAATATGGCTTACCTGTATCAACAACACATTCTATTGTTGGTGCGATAGTCGGTTTTGCTGCTGTAGGTATTGGCATAGAAGCGGTTAAATGGGGCAAGGTAGGATCTATAGCAGCTAGCTGGGTTGTGTCACCGGTTATTGCTGGAACTTTAGCCTATGCTCTATTTCGTAGTGTGCAGAAATTAATACTTGATACCGCCGACCCTATGAGATATGCAAAACGTTATGTTCCTTTTTACATTTTTCTGACCGGCGCAATAATCTCTCTCGTTACCATGTTTAAAGGCTTGAAACATATTGGCCTGGAATTATCTAAGCTCGAATGTTATGCCATCAGTATTTTCATCGGCCTATTGTGTGCCATCATAGGTGCTTATTTGATTAGAAAACTCGAGTTTAAAAAAGAAAGAAATCCGTCATACCAGTTTCATGACGTTGAACTCGTCTTCGGTGTATTAATGGTCTTCACTGCCTGCGCCATGGCCTTTGCTCATGGTTCCAATGACGTTGCCAATGCTGTAGGTCCCGTAGCTGCCATTGTCAGTATCGTCAATAGCGGCGGTCACATCGAACAGGAATCTATCATGTCAATATGGATATTGCTGCTTGGTGCTATAGGTATCATTGCCGGCTTGTTAATGTATGGTCACAAGGTTATCGCCACGGTCGGATCAGGCATTACTGATCTCACTCCTAGTCGTGGATTTTGCTGTAATCTTGCTGCCTCAACAACTGTGGTAGTCGCCTCAGGGACCGGGTTACCTATTTCAACGACGCATACATTGGTTGGCGCAGTGTTAGGTGTTGGTTTTGCGCGTGGCATCTCTGCCTTGAACTTACGCATGATTGGCTCGATATTTATGTCCTGGATTATTACACTGCCAGCGGGCGGGATATTGGCAATAATCTTCTTCTACATCTTGTCAGCAATCTTCGGTTAAAGATAACCGCAATATAATAATATGGCTTCTAGTTTGAAACGATGTTTTCCATATGTTTAATACTGGTATGCCGAACATCTTCGCCTTCAACAAGATAAATTATATTCTCACAAATATTGCGTGAGTGATCACCGATACGTTCCAATGCACGAGCAACCCATACTGCATCCAATGCGCCGCTAATATTTCTCGGATCCTCCATCATGTACGTAATCAACTGTCTTAAAATAGCTACGTACTGATCATCTGACTCCAGTTCTCTGCTTGCAACTTCCACAGCTGTTTTTGAGTCCATGCGCGCAAATGCATCTAATGCTTCATGAAGCAATTGGCTTACTAGATTACCCATTGCATTGATACCCACGTAATAGGATTTAGGACCGTGCTTATCGGTTAATTCAAGGCCCATCTTCGCAATCTTCTCTGCTTCGTCACCAACACGTTCAAGGTCCGTAATTGTTTTCGTTATCGCCATAACCAAACGTAAGTCACTGGCAGCGGGTTGACGTCTCGCCAAAATTTTTGTGCACTCTTGATCTATTGAAACATCATAAGTATTCACCTGAACTTCCGTTTCAATAACTGATTTTCCTAGATCAAGATCGCCATCAATAAGTGATTTGAGTGCGTTATTAAGTTGTTGCTCAACCAATCCACCCATAGCAAGTACTTTGGCACGAACATTTTCCAGCTCATCATCAAACTGTTTTGAAATATGTTGGTTTGGTGCACTGTTACTCATAATCATTCTCCTCTAGCATCATCCATAACGTCCAGTAATATAATCCTCAGTCATCTTCTCATTAGGATTAGTAAATAGGGTGCTGGTATCGTTAAACTCGATCATTTCACCCATATACATATAGGCGGTGTAATCTGATACTCGCGCTGCTTGCTGCATATTGTGCGTGACAATGACGATCGTATATTTATCTTTTAGTTCATAGATCAATTCCTCGATCTTCAATGTCGAAATAGGGTCTAGTGCTGATGCAGGTTCATCTAACAAGATGACTTCCGGCTCTATAGCAATTGCGCGTGCAATAACCAGACGTTGTTGCTGACCACCCGACAAGCCCATCGCCAAAGCATCAAGACGGTCTTTAACTTCGTCCCAAAGTGCCGCACCACGCAATGATTTCTCAACAACCGTATCGATAGTACGTCGATCTTTTATACCTTGAATACGTAAACCATAAGCAACGTTTTCATAAATTGATTTTGGGAAAGGGTTTGGCTTTTGAAACACCATACCAACGCGACGACGTAGATCGGCAACATTAATCCCTTTATCAAAAATATCATTGCCCTCAAGCTTGATGGTGCCATCTATAGTGACGCCATCAATAAGATCATTCATCCGGTTAAAACAACGCAACAAGGTAGACTTACCACAACCACTAGGCCCAATAAATGCAGTTACCTTTTTCTCAGGTATGGTTAAACTAATATTTTTAAGCGCCTGCGACCCACTATAAAACAAATTAAAGTCACTGACTTCGATACACACTTTTTCGTCAGCAAGTTTCGCATCCGCACCAGACTTAACGATATTACTCATATCGATAGCATGTGTCGTCGTAGTTGTATTTGGTTCGGTCACGGCTACTACCTCTGAGTTTGTTTCATTTGTTTCAGCTAGATTAAGATTGTTCTGCTGCACGGTATTTCTCCCTAAGACTATTACGAATTCGTATAGCTGTCAGGTTTAAAATGATAATTAATACTACGAGTAAAAAGGCAGTGGCATAAACTAACGGCCTTGCTGCCTCAACATTCGGACTTTGAAAACCCACGTCATAGATATGAAAACCTAAATGCATGAACTTTCTATCCAGATGCAGGAATGGCGCATTACCATCTAAACCTAATGAAGGTGCCAGTTTCACCACACCAACCAACATGAGCGGCGCTACTTCACCCGCGGCTCTGGCAACAGCCAGAATCAAACCTGTAATCATAGCGGAAGCGGTCATGGGCAATACGGTACGCCACATCGTCTCTGCTTTCGTTGCGCCTAAGGCCAAACTGCCTTCACGAATCGCGCGCGGCACACGGGACAAGCCTTCTTCTGTAGCCACAATAACAACCGGCACTGTTAATATAGCCAGTGTTAATGAAGCCCATAATAAACCCGGGGTACCAAAAGTCGGCGCTGGTAATGCCTCCGGGAACAACAACTGATCGATTGAACCACCAAGAAAATAAACAAAGAACCCAAGACCGAATACACCATAAACAACGGAAGGTACGCCCGCTAGATTATTTACTGCAATTCGAATAAGTCGTGTTACTGGTCCTTGAGTGGCATATTCGCGCAGATAAACAGCCGCTATGACACCAAAAGGGGTAACCAATACGGCCATGATCATCACCATAAGTACCGTGCCAAATATTGCCGGGAAGATACCACCCTCGGTATTTGCTTCGCGTGGATCTGCTGAAAGAAACTCCCACAATTTTTCAAAGTAGAAACCTACCTTCGCGAACGAACTCATTGCGTTGGGTTGATAAGCGCGAACCACCTTTGAAAAGCCTACTGTAATTTCTTTTTCACCGGCTGTTTTTGCAGTAAAACTAGAACTATTTAAAATAGTGTAGAGCTCTTCCAGCTTATCGGTATAACTATTGTATTCGACCTGTAAATCTTCCCGCTCACTGTCGAGCGCTTGAATTTTGTCAGGTGTATTTTCTTCTCTTAATTCAAGACCACGTTCTTTTAATCTTAAACGCTCCATCTTGTAGTTGATCGCGCCAATCAGATCTTTCTCGATATGTCTTATTTCATGAAAAATCTCATTATTCTTTGAAATGGTCTCTTGAAATTTTTCCCAAAGATGCTCGCTATCATTGAACTGTTTGCCTTCTATTTCGAGACCAGTTAGAAAACCATATAGATTGCCCCATTCATGACGCTCTACAACCATAGCATCTTCGGGCAAACTACTATTCTGGATGCCCGCATTAAGCACCCAACGAAAATCTAAACCCGATACGTCTCTATTGCCGGTTTTTATTAAGTCACGTACGAACACTTCCCCTTCATACGCTGTGTTACCCACGCGCGAGCGAGAGACACTTTCTTCGTCGACCATTTCTCCCATTAATCGAACAGGAGCGTCGGAAGGTGTTGCATAATAATCAAACACATGAATATCAGCCGGCCAAAAATGTCCAAGACCTCTAACGGCTATCAATGTGATTAAGCCAACAACCATAACGACTGAAATAGAAACCGCTCCAGCATTTAACCAAACAAACGGCGTTCCGGAATCAAACCAATTTTTTATACGTAAATTCATTTAGAGTGAACTGTATTTTGTGCGTAAGCGTTGCCGAACAACTTCGGCAATCGTATTAAAAAAGAATGTCACTGCAAACAACACCAAGGCACCTAAAAACAAGATACGGTAGTGCGTACTATCAACCTCTGTTTCTGGCATCTCTACCGCTATGTTTGCCGATAGTGCACGAAAGCCTTCGAAGATACTCATATCCATAATTGCTGTATTACCTGTTGCCATAACAACGATCATGGTTTCGCCAACTGCGCGGCCAAGACCAATCATGACGGCAGAAAAGATACCTGGACTCGCGGTTAAAATAATCACTCGTACCATGGTTTGCCATGACGTCGCACCCAATGCCAGCGAACCAGTGGTTAATTGTTTTGGCACACTGTAAATCGCATCTTCGCTGATAGAGAAAATGGTAGGTATCACAGCGAAACCCATAGCAAAACCAACCACCATAGAGTTTCTTTGGTCATAGGTAATCCCCATTTCTGTGCTCAACCATAATGGCATGTTACCGCCGAAGAAAAAGTTTTCTATTGGCGCACTAACCTGAACAGAAATAGCAACGGCGACAATGATCACAGGAATAAGTAGCGCTGCCTCCCAACCTTCAGGCACTTTATGCCGGACCTGTTCAGGAACATACTCCCATCCCGCTGCAGCTAATAAAATACTAAGTGGCACAAAGCAGATCATGATAAACATGCCTGGCAGGTGTTGCTCAACAAATGGCGCTAACCATAGGCCCGCAAGGAAACCTAAAATAACAGTGGGCAAGGCTTCCATGATTTCAATGGTTGGCTTAACGACTTGGCGCATCTTCGGCGCCATAAAATAGGCGGTAAACATCGCGCCGAGAATAGCTAAAGGAATAGCAAACATCATGGCATAGAAAGCCGCCTTGAATGTACCGTAGGCTAATGGTGTTAAACTAAACTTGGGTTCAAAATCACTACTGGCGGAAGACGATTGCCAAATGTATTCCGGCTTATCCCGACTTTCATACCAAACCTTACCCCAGATTGATTGCCATGAAATTTCAGGGTGCTCATTATGCAAGTGCCAAAACTGAAATACGCCTTTATCATTTTGCAACAAAGCGGCATTAGCCCTTGGTGCAATAGTAATTGAATTTAATGCATGATCGTCTATCTGCTCGAGTAATACCGTTCGATGTGCCGTTGTATGGTAAATACCCATTTCACCACTTTCATCAATGGCAATAAAACCTTTACGCGAATATTCAGGCGCAATCGCGGTAATAGGCGATTTCTGTTTATTGAAAGTTCTAATTTTCTGTAAGGTGTAATTATTGTCAGCGTCTCGCACCGGAAACCATTGTGCTATTTGGCCACTAGTGTCACCAACCAATAAAGAAATACCACCCGCAAGAAATTCAATAGCCGTGATCTTAATACCATCATCAACGGCTTTTACTTTTTGTACTAAACGAGGCTCTGATTTATTACTGATATCATAGTAGTAAATATTACCGAGACCATCAGCGACATACATTTCCCTCTGCTCAATATCAACCCGAACTGCAATAACATCATCTGTATCGAGAGTAATAAAACTCTGTTCGCGTGTTATCTCAACCTCGTCACTCAACATTGATTCTTCTTTCATAAGATTAAGCAACTTTATGGTGGAATCATTACCATGAGTAACAATGGTGGCTTCCTCACCATCGTATTGAACGCTGAGATGTACAACTTGTTCTCCCAACTCATTTATCTGAATCGGTTCGCTGCCAAAAGGATAAAAAATACTCGGTGCTATCAAGCGAACGTCATTCGGGAAAGAGACCGCGTAATTATGCTGCAAGAACAACACACGACCATCCGACAGACCTAAGCCAACCATCCTCTCGGTTTGATCGCCATTTGCTATTGCGGTGATTGAAACATCATCAGCAAGACCAAGATCAACTTTATTGCGGATTTCGCCAGTTGTCGTATTGAAAAAAACCACTTCGCCTAAATTAGTAACCCTGAGCCCCACTTCGCGCTGCTCTTCCATAGCGATATAGAGTGTTTCATTCTCACTGCCACCCGGCACAGAGTAAGTGGCAATCTGCTCAATCTCAGCGGACTTGAACATAGGGATGACAACATAAAACAAATAGAACCCGATAAGCACGATAGCGGCGATCACGCTGATGCCCCCAAAGGCCATCAAATAACGCGTTGCGACATCCTTAATGTGACGCCATTTACGGTAATTCCTGGCAGTTGAGGAATTAAAATCGTGGTCTAGGGCCTCCGCCGTTGTTTCATTTGAATTCATGGGAGCACATTCTAGGATTGGAATGTGACAATCTTGTTACAACTTATATATAAAGTGATGAAATGAGTGGTTTAGGGAGTAAAGCTTATACTTCTAGTGTTCGATCATAGAAGTGGCTACCTCTCATCACGAAGAGTCACTCTTGCGGCTAGTAAATAGCTCACTTCCATTTATATCTTATCCGTCCAGTGTGAATAGTATGCGGGAGGATTTTTTCGTGCTGTAAGCGGCCAGTGACAACTCCAGCGGGAACTCCAATTTTTTCTGCAAAAGCACTTATTGCGAAATAAGAAAAATCGCATGAACTTATAAACTCTTTGAATTCTATGCTTGGAATCAGAGTTTTTTGAGCGAAATCATCTGCTTCATCTTCTTGTTTTTTCCACTCAGGGTTAGAAACTCCATTTTCTAAAAACGTATGTCTTTTGTCATGCAGCAGGATATGCCCTAATTCATGGAATAAACTAAACCAAAAAATATCAGCCCAACTTCCTCGAAGAGACATCATGAGCACAGCTTTATCCTTGCTTAACCAAAAAGTAGCCCCTGTGGTTTGAGTTTTTTTAAAGTGAGGTATTACTACTAAAGCAATACCACAGTCTTGTAGTACCAATTTTAATTTTGGTAAGAAAATATTCGCATCTTCTTCTTTTGTTAAAGATTTAATCTCATCAAGTTTAGATTTCAAAATATCTTTGTTATAAGCACTGCATTCAATCTTTCTAGCTATTATCGATCCAGCCCTAAGCCATGAAGCTAAAGACTCATGGCTAATTTCATTTCTTGTGCTCTGCCTAAACGCAGGACTATATTCTTTTATTCCCTCTAAGTTGGACAAAGAAGCAACACCGAAAAACCTACGCAAATTATTTACTTTCTTTAAAGAATCTCTAGTTTTTTCGACAAGCTCTAATTTAGAAAGCTCAATGTATGGAAACTTATCTAGCAGAGGGATTTCAGAAGTAATATTTTCTACTTCCGCTTGATTTGCTTTAATTAACCTATACTCTGATTCTAAATTACCCCAAAAATAAGCAGGCACGCCTAGTACGGCTTCTAGTTGTATAGAAGTTTCAGGAGTGATTGTTTTTTCGCCTTTAATGATTTCATTAACAAGCTGTGGAGGCCTTCCCATTCTTCTAGCTAATTCAGATTGCTGCAACCCTAGTTCGCTAAGCACTTCTTCTAAGTACTCCCCGGGAGGAATAGCTAAGTCTGAAACAGTTTGTTTATTAGTCATCATAATGTTTACTTACCTCCTCAATCTTCACCACATTTAAAGTCTCACCTTCTACTGTAAATATAAGCCTATAAAAACCAGTCAAATTGACAGCATACTGTCCTAATCTATCTCCCTTTAGTGCGTGAAACCTAAGACCGGGCAAACTCTTTAAATCTTCTATGCTTTTGGTGCTTTTTATAATCTTTATCCTTTGAATATATTTTCGTCCGACAACACCCCCAAACGACAAAACCGCCTGTTTTGATTGAACAAAACACCTTTCCAGCTTCCTTGTTCGGAAAATAACTATAAGCATATTTTTTAATGTGTAAGACTATGCAGCCATCAGCCTTAGTTTATACTCTTCACCTAAAAGGTGAAGAGTATAAACTAAGGCTGATGATGAGTCTAGCAGGCCGCGTCTTCAGAACAAAAAGCTTTATCTAACAATTATCGGACGCTTTTATCCACTAAGGTATTGGGAATGGCATCGTGAGAAAGCTCCGTGTATCAATAAGATATGTGATGAAATAGCTATAATGTGTCAACACCCATGACGCCCAACTTAAAGTATAGTTTATTAAATACTGAGAGACGCCGTTCTCGGACTCCTGTGTTTTAACTAAGTTTATTTTTTATCGACTTGCTGACCTGAAGGACGCCGCTCCTGCGCATCCATGCGCCCGCGGCATACAGTACATCCTGTACATAAAAAACCCCGCCGGAGCGGGGTGTGATATTGCAAAAGGGGGAAAGAACTTATTTGTAATTATTACTTAGCAAATTTTGCCAATTCTTTTGCTGCGACCTTCGCAGGAAGGGGGATATATCCATCCTTTACGACAACAAGCTGACCCGTTTTTGACAAGACCATCTTGATGAACTCGCTTTCAAGGGGAGGGAGTGGTTTGTTTGGCTGCTTGTTTACATAAACGTATAAGAAACGACCTAATGGATAAGACCCTGCAGAGGCATTGATCGGCGTAGCTTCAATAAATTCGCCACCATCTTTTTTGGTTAATGGCACCGCCTTAACGCCAGAGGTTTTATAACCGATACCAGAATAACCTAAACCGTTGAGTGATTTGGTGATGCCCTGTACGACTGAAGCAGAACCTGGTTGCTCGTTAACGCTATCTTTATAATCTCCTTTACATAAGGCTTTCTTCTTGAAATAACCATAAGTACCTGAAACTGAGTTACGCCCATAAAGTTGAACAGGACGATTTGCCCAATCACCCGTTAAACCAAGTTGACCCCAGGTGGTGATATCGTTTGCGTAACCACATTTACGTGTGGCTGAAAACATAGCATCTACTTGCGGGATTGATAAACCTTTGATTGGGTTATCTTTATTAACATAAACAGCAAGGGCATCGATCGCGACAGCAACTGGCGTTGGTTTATAACCATGTTTGCTTTCAAAAGCAGCGAGTTCCTTGTCCTTCATCTTACGGCTCATCGGACCAAAGTTTGATGTGCCTTCTGTTAATGCGGGTGGTGCCGTTGAAGAACCTGCCGCTTGAATCTGTACATTGACGTTAGGGTAAAGACGTTTAAATTCTTCTGCCCAAAAAGTCATTAAATTTGCCAATGTATCTGAACCAACACTACTGATATTACCAGATACACCGCTTGCCTTAGTATAATCTGCAAGGCCGGCGTCAATCTTATCTTCCGCCATAGATGCCAGTGGCATTGACACTGAGAGGGCAACTAATATTGCAGAGAGTTTCTTAATCTTCATGTGTATTTATCTCCTTGAGAGAATTATCATTGTTCTGTGATTAGTAAAAATCGGTGAAAGAATTATCAAACAGACAAATGACAGCGAAGTGAAAAGATCATTACAGTTTTATGACACACCTTCAATAAAACCTGAATCCGTTAATACAATCAAATCAACCAAGCTAAAAATAGCTTAGGCACTTATGGAGCTCGTTGTCACATTGGCAGAATGGATTATATGTGATTTAGGAAAATCACAACGAAACAAACTCCCTTTATTAAGATCGCTTTCAATATACAAACGGCCATCATATCTGGCCAGAGCATGCTTAACGATGGCGAGCCCAAGACCGGTGCCGCCTTTTTCTCTAGACCGACCTGCATCGATTCGGTAAAAGCGCTCTGTTAATCGGGGTATGTGTTCAGAGGCAAAACCCAAACCATTGTCACGCACACTAAAGTGTGCGCCCGCTTCATCTTCATACCAACCTAACTCAATCCGTCCACGTTCAGGTGTGTATTGAACAGCATTAAATACCAGATTAGAAAATACACTATAAACTTCCTGATAATTTGCTTTTAGAGTCAAGTTTTGATCGACATTCAGGGTGATCTCGTGGCTCATGAATCCACTCAATAATTTTGCTTCATTGCTAATTGCCAAGAGCATGTCTGGAACCTGAATAACATCATGTTCACTTTTACCCTGTTTTGCTTCAAGGTTAGAGAGCTGTATAAGATCCTGAATCAAACGTTGCATGCGAATAGATTGTGATCGCATTTGCTGCATATAGTTTACCCACTCAGCGGGACACTGCGGATCATCAACAAAGCCTTCCAGGTAACCGGATATGACGGTTAGAGGAGTGCGAAGTTCATGTGATGCGTTCGCAATAAAATCCTTGCGCATCTGGTTCGTTCGGGAAATTTCGGTGATATCTCTGGCAACAAGTAATTTCTGCGTTTCACCATAAGGTGAGATACGTATCTCAAGCACGAGTTTTAAATTTACTGGTGAAGTGATTTGTAATCCTTTTTCTAATTCTGAATCACTGGAATTAAGGTACTTGATTAATTTAGGGTAACGGACGAGATTAGATAAACGTAAACTTGCATCTTTTGGCCAGGCCACACCTATATATTCTTGTGCTTTTGCATTGGCCCATTCTATCTCATCGTGTTCGCCCAAAATGATAACGGCATCGGGCAACGCGCCAGTTCCTTCTTGAAAACGTTTCAAATATCGAGAAAGCTTTTTTTTACGCGACTTGTTTCTGTCACGAAGATAATCAATTTCACGACAGGTTTCATCAACGATCCCCGTTTGTGAGGGGCTGCTGGCTTCCTTGCGTTTCTTCAGCCAAAAAAGTATTTTTGAGAACTCTCTATATTGCCACCAAATAAAGAATAACAGTCCGGCGATCAAGCTGAGAGAGAAGAGATCGGAAATAACGCCTATGAGGCTGCTAAGAAAAATTACCCCTATGAAACGCCAGATGTCGTGCTTCATGGCATAGAACCATTATCGGGTTGAGAAACGATACCCAACACTACGGACGGTTTGTATAAGTTTATCAAACGTAAATGGCTCCAATGTCTTCCTGAGTCGACGAATATGGACATCAACTGTGCGTTCCTCGACATAGACGTTTTCACCCCAAACATGATCCAGTAATTGAGAGCGACTATACACGCGCTCAGGATGAGTAATAAAAAAATGGAGTAGTTTAAATTCGGTCGGGCTTATCTCAATTTCTTGCTCATTGGCTGTAACACGATAGGTATCTGGATCCAGTAATAAACCGTTTACCTCTATAACTCCACCGTCATTATTACCTGAATAACGCCTTAATACCGCTTTCACCCGCGCAACAAGCTCTTTGGTGGAGAAGGGTTTAGTGATGTAATCATCCGCACCAGAATCAAGCGCTTTGACCTTGTCTAATTCCTCGCCTTTTGCTGTTAGCATTATAATAGGAATATCTCGTGTTTCCGGGACACTACGCAGACGCCGGGCATAATCGATCCCGCTCATTCCAGGCAACATCCAATCGAGTAATATCAAACTTGGGCAATTGGATTCAATGCTTGCTCTTGCCTGATCAATATCAGCAGCCTCATCACAACTGAAGCCTTCTTTCATTAAAGAGTATCCAAGCATGTCGCGAATGGCTGCTTCGTCTTCAACAATCAGGATTTTGTCTTTTTTTATTTTCAATTCCGATTCATACATACGGCGTATTAGAAAGGATGAATATTACAGCTTCATGACAATTAAAACCTTATTAATATAATAGATATCAAGTAAATAACTGTCGTAGAAACAAACTCCTCTCCTGTAATACCGCTGTAACACTTCATTAATCATTTTGTCATGGCAAATTCATTTAGCTGCAACAGTTTGCCCTTATCTTATGCCCACTCAATTTGGGGAGGCACTCACAAAGCGTTTGTGGTCGCCGCAATACATACTTTTATATATAACGGAAGGAGAACGACTGTGTTTAAAAAGACACGTTTCAATAATTTTCTGGGTTCGGTGTTAATCGGATCGCTGGCAACAATATCTACCCCGGCAATGGCAACCAATGAAGCTATGCTGGATCTTTTAAAAATTCTGGCTGATAAGGGCAGCATTACAGCAGAAGAATATAATTTGCTTAAAAATGCCGCAAAAGCAGATGGCGAAAAAGTCGAAGGCAACATTAATGAAATGAAGGCTGAAGTGGCTAGTAAAACAAAAGACTTACCTAAAATCACTACTAAAGGAAAAATCAAGATTGAGTCTGCTGATGGTGATTGGTCTTTCCAACCTATTGGCCGAATCATGTGGGACACTGTTTTATCTGATCGCGATGGCGCTACTAGCCTAGCCGAATCAAATTCTGAATTACGTCGTGCACGCATGGGTTTTCAAGGCAGCATTAAGCCGATCAACTATAAACTCGAATTAGATTTCGCAACATCAGGTAATGCTTCATGGAAGGATGTCTGGCTTTCATATAATGGCAAAAATAGCCAAGGCAAGTGGTTTGCAAAGTTAGGACAACACCACGTACCTTTTGGTCATGCAACCATAAGCAGTAGCAAATATATGCCTTTAATGAATCGTCCATTATTTGCTGATGGGCCACAACACTCACGTAAAGTAGGCCTTGCAGTAAGACAAGATAATCCACGTTGGTTTGCCCACGCAGGTGCCTTCATGCCAGGCCTTTCTACAGGTAGCGACGAAACCGGCGAATCAACCAGTGATCGCATGACTGTCGCCTTTAGAGTGGGTGGCACACCATTGTTTAAAGATAAAAAACATTTAGTTCATGCTGGCTTTTCTTATCAATATGAAGATATCAAAGGCGACGCCTTCAACAACATCGATAATACCCTGGTATCACATGTCGGTGATGGCGATTCACTTGAGTTCGATCTCAGTGAAATTGGTCTGGAAGTTGATGAAGTTGATGCTTTTGATTTCGAATTGATTGGTGTATGGGGCCCACTACATGGTGTCTTTGAGTATGTCATGTGGGACGCGGAAACACTAACGGGTGGTTCTTTTGACGCGCAAGGCTATGCATTTGATGCAGGCTGGTTCATTACTGGCGAGTCAATGAAGTATAAAGGTGGTGCGTTTAGCGGTATATCGCCTAAAAAATCGGTTCGAGATGGCGGCTGGGGTGCATGGCAACTTGCAGCACGATTTGAAAACATGGATCTCAATGATGGCACATACTTCGGTGGTGAAGCAGATGTATTTACCGTCGGCTTAAACTGGCATCCAACTTCAAACACACGTTTGATGGCTAATTACGCAACGACACTTGATTATGAATGCCCGACAACTGGGTTAGGCTGCAAAGCTAACGGGATCTCAGGTGTTGAGCCATCTGCATTCCAAATGCGCGCCCAAGTGTATTGGTAAAGATTAGTTAAACGATTTGCATCTAGAGATAAACCCCGCCCCGGCGGGGTTTTTTATGTACAGGATGTACTGTATGCCGCGGGCGCATGGATGCGCAGGAGCGGTGTCTCTCAGAAACCTCGGTAGTGGATACGAATGCCGAAGCGACGTCTTTCAGGTTAGCAAGTCGATAAAAAATAAACTCGGTTAAAAACACACAAGTCCGAGAACGGCGTCTCACAGAAACCTCCATGCTTAATAAGAACGCACAGAACGATGTGCTTCATAGATGAATCCATACGAATCATAAGCGCCTACTTCCGTGCAGACGATGCCGTGAGAGGTTCGTTGCACCCCTCTAATCAAAATCAATCAGCAAAAACCCGCTATTAATTACCCAATTCGGATAATTGTTGCCATAACCAGGCTAATGCTAGTATCGAGACGTGTTAATTGAATAACACATCAATAATAGATAAGGAGATTTACCATGAAACTGTTTAACTCGATATTGCTCACCCTATTACTATCGTTACCCCTGCTTGCTTTCAGTGCGGAAGCAATCAACATCAATACTGCTGACAAGGAAGCCTTGATGTCTGTCATTAAGGGCGTTGGCGATAAAAAAGCCGAGGCAATTATTAACTATCGAAAAGAAAATGGCCCATTCAAGTCAATCGATGAGCTCACTAATATAAAAGGTATTGGTCAAACCACGATTGATAAACACAGGGAAATGTTAAGCACTTCCGAATAACCCCGACTCACCTCCCAAACTAATACGTCTCAGGGCCTCTTCGGAGGCCTTGCTTTTATTTTTCCTCTTATTTAGATCCTCTCTTGTCGCATGACTCTGCGCTGCTGTATCCTTGCGCAAACTTTTAAATACTAATACAGCAGGAATATGGATAACGATTATAAACCAGGGCAAATTGAGTCAGCGCTGCAAACGCAATGGGACGAAAACAAGGCGTTTAAAGTCACTGAAACCCCTGATAAAGAAAAATTTTATTGCCTCTCAATGTTTCCTTACCCCAGTGGCAAATTACACATGGGGCATGTCCGTAACTATACGATCGGTGATGTCATTAGTCGTTTCCAACGCATGCAGGGCAAGAATGTATTACAACCGATGGGTTGGGATGCCTTTGGTCTACCTGCAGAAGGCGCCGCAATAAAAAACAATGTCCCACCGGCAAAATGGACGTATGAAAATATTGATTATATGCGTGGCCAATTAAAACGCCTTGGCTTTGCTTATGATTGGGATCGGGAGCTAGCCACTTGCAGCCCGGAATACTATCGTTGGGAACAATGGTTTTTCACACAGCTCTATGAGAAAGGGCTTGTCTATAAAAAAACATCTGTTGTGAACTGGGACCCGATTGATCAAACCGTTTTAGCAAATGAACAGGTTATCGATGGTAAAGGTTGGCGTTCGGGCGCAACGGTTGAGCGTCGTGAAATCCCGCAATGGTTTTTAAAAATCACTGACTATGCCGATGAATTATTGGCCGACTTGGAAAAACTACCGGGCTGGCCTGATGCAGTAAAAACAATGCAAGCCAACTGGATTGGTCGCTCGGAAGGCCTTGAAGTAGATTTTAAGATTGATGGGGCTGATGAAACCTTACGCATTTATACAACACGCCCTGATACGATTATGGGCGTTAGTTATATGGCTGTTGCGGCTGAGCATCCACTAGCCAAGGCAGCAGCAGAAAATGATACAGGGCTAAAAGCATTCATTGAAGAATGTAAAAGTGGCGGCACGTCCGAGGTAGAAATGGAGACCATGGAAAAGAAGGGCATGCCTCTCAATATTAACCTGGTACATCCGATAAGCGGTGAATTGATCCCGCTTTGGGTTTCTAACTTTGTCTTGATGGGCTATGGGACCGGCGCTGTCATGGCCGTACCCGCTCATGATCAACGCGATTGGGAATTTGCTCATAAATATGACCTGCCGATCAAACAAGTCATCGTGCCTACGGACGGCTCTAATCATGATCTAGGCGAGTCCGCCTTTACTGACAAAGGACTATTAACTAATTCAGCTCAATTTGATGGATTAACTTCAACTGAAGCGTTCAACGCTATTGCTGATTTCGTAGAAAAGAATAAATGTGGCAACCGTAAGGTCAATTATCGACTCAGAGACTGGGGTATTTCGCGTCAACGCTATTGGGGTTGTCCTATCCCCATCATTAATAGCAAAACAGGTGAGGCGCTGGCCGTCCCAGCAGATGCATTACCCGTTGTCTTGCCAGAAGACATCGAATTTGAAGGCATCAGTTCACCGATAAAATCTATGACAGAATTTATTAATGTCGATGCACCGGATGGTAGTGGCCCAGCGGAAAGAGAAACCGACACTTTTGATACCTTTTTTGAATCGTCCTGGTATTTCGCACGATATTGCTGCCCAGACAATGATCAGGCGATGTTGGATGAGCGTGCCGATTATTGGCTTCCAGTCGATCAGTACATCGGTGGTATTGAGCATGCTATTTTGCACCTGCTTTATGCCAGATTCTTTACCAAATTGATGCGCGACCTAGGCTTATTGAAAAGTGATGAGCCATTTACTAATTTACTGACACAAGGCATGGTCCTGAAAGATGGCTCCAAGATGTCAAAGTCAAAGGGCAATACGGTCGATCCGCAACCGCTTATAGATCAATACGGCGCTGATACAGTTCGCTTGTTCATGATGTTTGCGTCACCGCCAGAGCAGAGTCTGGAATGGTCAGATACGGGCGTAGAAGGTTCTTATCGTTTTCTAAAACGGTTATGGAAATTAGCTAGCGCCCATATCAATGAAGGCAAAATAGGCGTCCTTGATAAGGCTTCGATGACTAACCCCCAGAGCGAATTGCGCCGAAAGATCCATATGACGATTGATAAGGTTAATGACGATATAGGTCGTCGTTATACCTTCAATACAGCTATCGCTGCAGTCATGGAAATGGTCAATGCCATGTCACGTTCCGAATTAAAAGACAATAATGACCACGCTATTATGCGCGAAGGGATAGAAACCGCCGTATTACTCCTGTCACCTATTGTCCCTCACATTACAGATGCGCTTTGGAATGCTTTGGGCCATAAAGAGCTACTTATCGATGCTGCCTGGCCAAAATCAGATCCTGATGCACTAGAGCAAAATGAGATTGAGATGATGATACAGGTCAATGGTAAGCTTCGGAGCAAGATCACAGTCGCAAAGTCCGCTGATCAAAAACAAATTGAGGCGCTAGCGCTGGCAGACCAAAAAATCCAGCAACATATTGAAGGCAAAACTGTCAGAAAAACTATCGTAATCCCCGGACGTTTAGTGAACATCGTGGTGTCATAGGGTAATATGCAAGGAAATAATTAATTAGCCATCTGGACGAGGAAATTTAATGAAAGCGCGCCTGATATTGATATGCTTGCTGCTATTAACCACCGCCTGTGGATTCCATCTACGTGGGTCTCAATTAACGAAATTTGATGTCGCTAATATCTATATTAGCCCAGCCAGCGCACCGAAACTCGCTAAAGAAGTTAAGTCTCAGCTAGCTGGAGCAGGAGTTACATTATCCGATTCAAACGTAGGTGCTACCTACATAGTGACCTTAAAAGAAGAACGTTTTGAGAAATCGATTCTCAGCGTCTCAGCGACAACAGGTAAGGTCGAGGAATACGAGTTGCTATACAGCGCCAAGATGGATGCCTCACATGCAGACGGTCGCAGCATAATACAAAACGACCAAGTCAGTGTAGCGCGAGACTTTACCTTTGATGAAAACGCGGTACTCAGTAAATTCTCAGAAGAAAGTATTTTACAAGATGATTTAGTACGCCGCAGCGCGAGTCAAGTTCTGCGTCGTCTACAAGCATTATTGCCTGCCAGTAAGTAATCTCGAATAAAATGCGATTGCGCCCCGAACAACTCGAGATGCACTTGCAAGGTTCCGCATTGGCACCGATCTATTTTGTCAGCGGCGATGAGCCGCTACAAAAACTTGAGTGCATCGACCAAATACGAAAAACAGCGCGTACTCAAGGTTATGATGAACGCCTGGTGTTTAATGTCGATAAGTCCTTTGATTGGGATTCTATCAATCAGGCAACCGGAAATTTATCACTGTTTTCCAATCGTCGAATTATTGAGTTACGTATGGTATCACCCAAGCCCGGCAAAGAAGGTGGACGGGTCTTATTAGAGTACGCTGAGCAGCTCAATGAAGACAACCTGCTCATTATCAGCTCTGAAAAAATGGACAAGAGCGTTCAGAACACCAAGTGGTTTAAAGCCCTTGAAAAAGCGGGCGCTATAATCCAGGTCTGGCCTATTAATCCAGCACAGTTACCCGGCTGGATACAGTCGCGCACCCAGAGCAAACAAAAACGTATTACGCTCGATGCAGCAAGATTGATCGCGCAACGAGTTGAAGGCAACCTGCTTGCCGCACGACAAGAAATTGAAAAACTAGCGCTTCTCATCGATAAAGACACAATCGATATCGAAGATGTTATAAACGCAGTTGCTGACAGTTCCCGGTTTGATGTTTTCGAGATGATCGAAAGTGCATTTCTGGGTAATTCAGACCGTACTTTAATGATGTTGAATGGTTTAAAAAATGAAGGCACTGAGCCGATGGCACTATTTGGTGCCTTGATGTGGGAATTTAGGCGACTATGTACTATTGCCCATCAACATGAGGCTGGAGTCAGCCTGGAGAAACTATTCAATTCTTACCGGATATGGGATCAGAAGAAACGGCCAATGAATGCAGTTTTAAAACGTCACTCAAGCAAATCGCTGGATCAACTATTAAACTATAGTGCAGCAATTGATAAGAACTTAAAAAGTAGTCAGAAACTACAAGCATGGGATCAATTTAATACATTATTATTAGCAATAGCCGGTATTAACACGACTAAATTTCAACAAGCATAACTAACGCAAATAAAGAAAGTATAGAGATGGATATAAAACAATATATGTCGGGCCTAGGTCAACTCGCCAGAGCATCGGCCGGATTAATGGCTCGCGCAACAACTGCGCAAAAAAATAATGCATTAATCGCGATTGCCGAAAACATACAAAAACATCGTGCTGTTCTGACCAAGGCCAATGCAGAAGATCTAAAACTCGCGAAAGAAAAAAACCTTGAAGCCGCATTAGTCGATCGTCTGGAACTAACAGAGGCACGAATTGATGACATGTCTGAAGGCTTAAATCAAATCGCATCGCTTACTGATCCTATCGGCACGATCACAGATCTCGCGATGCGACCGACAGGCATACAAGTAGGCAATATGCGTGTCCCTTTGGGTGTCGTTGGCATTATTTATGAATCGCGTCCTAATGTCACTGCTGACGCTGCGGGTCTTTGTCTAAAGTCAGGTAACGCAACAATCTTGCGTGGCGGCTCAGAAGCGCTTAATTCCAATCAGGCTATCGCTAAATGTATTCATATGGGGCTAGTTGCGGCCGACTTACCACAAGAGGCCGTTCAGGTTATTTCAACAACAGATCGTGCAGCCGTCGGTGAATTGCTCAGCATGTCAGAATACGTTGACGTTATCGTCCCTCGTGGCGGCAAGAGCCTGATTGAACGCGTTAGCGCTGAAGCACGTATGCCTGTAATAAAACACCTTGACGGTATCTGCCATGTTTATATTGACAACAACGCCGATGCTGAAAAGGCTGTGAACATTGCCTTGAATGCAAAGACACAACGCTACGGCACGTGTAACACGATGGAGTGTTTATTGGTCGCGCGTTCAGTTGCGTCTGAAATACTGACGAAATTAGCGCCCCTATATAAAGAAGCCGGTGTTGAGATCCGAGGTTGTGAAGAAAGTGTAAAACTACTCGGCAATATTAAGCTTGCCACTGAGGAAGATTATGGCACAGAATATCTTGCGCCAATTATGTCATTAAAGATCGTGGATGATGTAAACGAGGCTATGCAACATATCGCTAAATATGGTTCGCAACACACGGATGCTATTGTGACTGAAAATATAACAACGGCGCGCCGCTTTTTAAGAGAAGTCGACTCAAGTTCGGTTATGGTCAATGCATCGACTCGTTTTGCTGATGGTTTTGAATACGGTCTTGGGGCTGAAATAGGAATCAGCACGGACAAGTTCCACGCACGCGGTCCGGTAGGCCTGGAAGGCCTCACATCGAAAAAATATATTGTCCTTGGAGATGGTCATATTCGAACCTGAATATTGCAGTTTGATTATTCCGTTATTTCTTACCATACTTAATCTAATGTTTGTATTTCTAATAAAATGCCATTAGTCGGTATTCTAGGTGGCACATTTGATCCGATCCATCATGGGCACATACGCCTCGCGCTTGAGGCTAAACAGCAGCTCAATCTCGATCACGTGAGATTAATACCCGTCAACATCCCGCCTCATCGCTCAAAACCCGTTGCCTCCGCTAATCACAGACGCAAAATGATAGAATTGGCCATTAACCATGAAGAAAATCTTTGCATTGATTTACGTGAACTCGACAGCGATGAAATTTCATATTCAATCAATACCCTTAAGTCACTACGGCAAGAATTTAATAATGACGGCTTATGTTTAATACTCGGCAGAGATGCCTTCAACAAGATTGATAACTGGAAGCACTGGGATGAACTACTAACCTATGCGCATATCATCGTCGCAAACCGTCCGGGCGAATTAAATGACGCTGTTTCACCAAAACTAGAGCAGTGGATTAAACATCATCAAACCAGCCAAGCTATATCACTCAATGAAAAAACATCCGGATATATCTACTTTATAGATATACCCATGCTCGACATATCATCAAGCATGATCCGGCAGAAGCACCTTAAACACGAAACGATCGATGAGTTTTTACAACCACCAACACTAACTTATATTAAAGAAAATCACCTCTATCAGGAAACTGCATGAATATTAAAAAAATAATAGACGTAATCCTTGAGACATTAGATGACGCCAACGCACTTGATGTCATTGTCTTCGAAGTGAGTAAACTAACCAGTATTTCCGATTACATGATCATTGCCAGCGGACGCTCAAGCCGACAAGTCAATTCAATGGCTGAAAAAGTCGTCGAAACCGCAAAAGAAAATGGCTTACAACCCTTAGGGACAGAAGGAAAGAAGGCAGGCGATTGGGTGTTGGTCGATCTAGGTGATATCATCGTCCACATCATGCATCCCGACACTCGCGAATACTATCAGCTTGAAAAACTCTGGAGTGCAGAAACCATAGAAGCCGAGCAAGCTGAAAACAAGCAATAATGCGGATAGATTTAATTGCAGTGGGCAAACGTATGCCCGCGTGGATTGAAACCGCAGTTAAAGAGTATTCAAAACGCCTGCCGAAAAATATCCAGTTTAAGATAATTGAGATCACACCTCCGATCCGCGGTAAAAATAATATCGCTGAAAACTTTAAGCAACAAGAACAGAAAAAAATAGAAACAACACTATCACCTGATAGCATCATTATTTGTTTAGATGAGAAAGGAAAATCTATCAGCAGCCAACAGCTCGCTGATCAATTACAAACATGGAATGATGAACAACAACACGTCAGCATCATCATCGGTGGTGCTGATGGTTTAAGTGATGAACTAAAAGAAAAATCAAACCAAATGTGGTCACTGTCTAAAATGACCTTGCCGCATGGCTTAGTAAGGGTAATGCTAGCCGAACAATTATATCGCGCCTGGACTATCACTCAGAATCACCCCTACCATCGAGAGTAAACCAGGCCTAGTTGAGCTTTATTGTCGTTGCATCTTTCCATAAGCAAAACCGACTAGTGTTACTATTTTTAATCAACGAACAACGCTCTTTAATCACGATTCATGTGTGCACAACATAAGCACCATTAAAAATAACATGATCGTCATTATCAAATGTAATCCGCGACTCTAATTTAATCCTGGCTACACCCTTACGTTTAAACATCCTTATAAATTTATCCTTTTGTTCCATAGATTCAAATGAACATGTGGCAGATAGATCAGCCTCAACAGGTTTAAGAAACTGAGTGTTGCTTTCTTGAATAACAATATGACCAGCTAAACCATGTTCCTTCAAAAGCAAATAAAGCAAACCCCAGCCTGATAAAACAGAGACGGAATAAATGCTACCACCAAACGCCGTGCATTTATGATTCAGGTTATTCTCAAGCGGCGCCTGTAGTGTTAAAGAGTCCCCCGTATATTCACTAACCGTAATACCAATCTCTTTCGTTAACGAAATTTCAGAACGGAGCACTTCTTGTAATGTGTTATTCATCTACAAACGATACTTTTTAAACCGGCCAGACATGCATATTTAAACCTATCTCCACTTAGGCTCTATCATCGTTCTAAATCAACAACTCTACCCGTGCCTGTTTTTTTAGTTTCAAAGCACTGACAAGCACAAAGAGAAAAATTACCCGATGAAGTTTTAGGCAGATTATATGCATTACAAGTTCTTGTTATAAACTCTGTGCCTTCATTTGTTTTCCTTTCATATTCCACGCTACTGTTTACACAATCCAGGGTTGCTTGCATATCGTCACAATCAAACGCACCTGGTGGGTCTTCTGCTGGTGGCTTGGGTTCCTTTGGTCTCGTTGGTCCAGCTGGCGGTTCATCTATTGGCGGCTCATCTAAATCAGAAATTTCACATATCATACGAACATCATTACGAAGTTTTGTGGTCAAGTCTTTAAGATTTCCCATAACTCTTTCCCTGTAGTCAATGGTAAATTCAGTCGTTATTCCTCCTGTCAGCTCAAGCCCCACACCGACTATTGCGATTGGCCCAGCTACACCACCCACTTCTCCTTCTCCGGAGACTGTTCCTTCAATGCTCCCTCCGACTGAAACACTATCAAAATACAAACCTATCTTTTCCTTTTCCTGCATATACCAATTGTGCGAAAGCCTCTCACTCATAGAGTCGCAGCTTTCTCGACCAGTTGAATATTGCAAAGTATATGTTTCGTTGTGAACGATAGTCCCTGTTCCATCCTTAATGGTATGTGTTATTTCATGATAACTTCCTGGTCCTTGAACTACCTGAATCTTTGTAAGAATCGGCACTAAAAAACTTGAGTCCGCTTTATTTATTAACTTTCGAGTATTAGCAGATTTTGCCACAGCACTTTTGGGTTGAATCGCATGTCCTAATGCCACCCCATAAAAAACTATTTCGCTTTTCATGTATTGATTGGTATTAGTCAAACTTAATTCAACATCTGCCACAGACTGACTGATTATCTGATAACCAGAGTAACATGCGGGCAATGTGTTTGGTCTGTTTCCTGTCTTGCAATCAATCCCAAGCACCGATCTGACATAAGTTTTATTATTTTTTTTGGTCACGATAGTCAGGCAGTTTTTCAAACTATTTGCAGAATAATATAGACGACCCAAGGCTACCCCAATTGCTGATTTTTTTTCAATGCTAGTGTCTTTTAAACAGGAGTGCCACGTTTGAAGTTCCTCGCCTGATTCCAACAAGGACTTAATAAGGAGTTTATTAACCCTTTTTCCGTCGAATTTGAATGTATCAGTTAGCTCATTTAACCCACGTTTGCTATGACTGTCTGCGCTAACGAAACTACAAACAAGGGAGAAGATTACTATTTTAATTAGAAATAATTGAGCTTTCATATACCGTCCTATTATTATTATTTTTCTTATAGTTAATTATATTTAATACCAGCTTTACGACCTTCGAATCTTAACCTCATGTTGAACATAGTCATGAAAGGACAAGGGAAACCAATCTAAAGAAAAGCAATAACTTAAAAATTAACACAAAATCAAAGCCTGTTGTTTATGCAATAAGAAAAACTGTTGCTAGTCCCAGGAATGTCATAAACCCGATAACATCCGTTACCGTTGTTAAGATCACGCCGCCAGCAATAGCCGGATCTATACCAAAACGTTTTAGCACCAAAGGTATAGTTGCGCCGGCAAGGGCAGCGATAACGAGGTTGATGATCATTGATACACCGATGACGATACCCAAAAACAAATTATCAAACCACAGAATCACGATGGTAGCGACGACGCATGACCAGAGTATCCCGTTTAGTGTACCGACGGTGAGTTCTTTTATAAGTAGTGGTTTGATATTGGTTCTAACAATTTGTCCAAGTGCAATACCACGTATAGCAATGGTCAGCGTTTGACTGCCAGCGATACCTCCCATTCCAGCGACCACAGGCATAAGAACCGCGAGCGCGACCAGTTCATGAATGGTGTCTTCAAAACGACCGATGACCCAGGATGCGAGAAAAGCAGTGAGCAAGTTTATACCTAACCATATTGCACGACGCTTAGTCGTGACGAATACGGGAGAGAACATATCATCTTCACCCAAACCAGCCATGTTTCTTACAGCTTGTTCAGCTGCTTCCTGAATAACGTCGACGACATCATCAATGGTAATACGTCCGAGCAAATGACCTTCATCGTCTATCACGGCGGCAGAGATCAGGTCGCGTTGTTCAAACAGTTTTGCTACTTCTGATTTAGGTGTGTTTGCAGAAAGATAGGCCTCTTCTTCCATCCAGGTGCCGACTGTTGTTTCCGGACCTCTGACTAATAATTCTGTTAATGGAAGGACGCCTAAATAATTATTTTCACGATCAACCACCATTAGATTATCTGTCTTTGTCGGTATACTACCTAGCAAACGTAGATAACGTGCAACGGCATCCAATGATACGTCAGCGCGTACAGAAACCACATCAACATTCATCAAGCCGCCTGCGGTGTCTTCCGGATAGGTAAGAATAGAAGACAGGCGTTGTAGATTTTGCTCATCCATTGAACGTAGCACGGTATCTGCGATATCCTCGGGAAGGTCTTGCAATATGTCTGCAACATCGTCGGCATCAAGATTTTTGGTTGCATCAGCCAGCTTGTCGGGATGCATTTGTTCAAGAAATTCGGTGCGTACTGCATCCTGCATATGAGAAAGCACGTCGCCTTCTAGCTCGGGATCGATTAACTGCCAAACGTTATCACGATCGCGACTTGGCATGCTTTCGATGACATCTGCCGTTTCGGAAGGGTGTAGTGTCGCGACTATATCACGCGCAATTTCAATATCGTCCCGTTCCAACGCCTCATGTAGTGAGTCGACAGCAGACTGTTCTGGTTCTTGTTGAGTAGTTTCGTCCATAAGCTTTACTTTAAGTTTATGAACAAGAGTCTATCAGTGCTTGCAGTTCAATGCTAAAAAGACTGCTTTTAAAGATAAGAAAAAAAATATTTAAATCGGATCGTTGTTTAAACGCTGGAGTAATAAATTTACCTCTGCTCCGCATGAGGTGTTTCGTACTTCTTTAACTAAACTACTTAGTTTGTCGATATTGGTATTATTAATTATTTTTTTAATTTCTAGTAGTGATGCAGTGTGCACACTAAACTCTCTAAGCCCCAAGCCTAGTAGTAATTGTGTATGTTCTTTTTCGCCAGCCATTTCACCACACATTGACACAGGAATATTGGCTTTTTCCCCGGCCTTAATAGTCGTTTCTATTAGTCTTAATACAGCAGGGTGTAGTGGATCATATAAATAATTAACTTCATCGTTAACCCGATCTATTGCCATAGTGTATTGAATTAAGTCGTTTGTACCGATAGAAAGGAAATCAAGTTTTTGGGCAAATATGTCTGCACATATAGCGGCTGCAGGCACTTCAATCATGCCACCTACCTTTATGTCAGTGTCATAGTCGATAGATTGGTTATCGAGATCTGACTTTATATCCTCAATCATCTGCAAGACCTGCTGCATTTCCTGTATATTAGTCAGCATTGGTATCATTATTTTTACCGGACCATGAGCGGAAGCCCTTAATATTGCCCGTAATTGTGGACGAAATAATTCGGGTTCTTTTAGACACAACCGTATTGCCCGTAAACCTAGAGCCGGATTTGATCTGACTTGACCAATTTGACTGCCCGCACCATCGACTTGTTTGTCTGCACCCAGATCGAGTGTTCGTATAGTTAAAGGCAGGCCGCGCAAGGCTTTAAGTACGTTTAAATATGTTTCAAAATGTTCTTCTTCATCTGGAGGTGCCTCTCGATTCATATATAGAAATTCGGTACGGTATAAACCAACACCTTTTGCACCAACATCTCTTACGGTTTCAAAATCTTTCGGCAACTCGATATTGGCTGTAAGTGTAATCGGTATACCATCTATTGATTCTGTCGAGGCATTTTTAAGTTTTCCGAGTGATGAATAGTAACGTTTTACTTCTCGCTGTCTTTTTTCATAATAGCTTTTAGTAGACTTATCAGGGTCTACCAGCAACATGCCGGTGCTACCATCAATAATGACCAGATCATCATTTCTAACGAATCTACGAGCACTATGTAAGCCGACAACGGCAGGGATACCCAGGCTTCGCGCAAGGATTGCCGTATGTGATGTTGGGCCACCGAACTCTGTTGCAAAGGCAGCGATACCATAATGTTGCATCAACACCGTGTCGGCAGGAGTTAGATCGTCGGCCATAATAATTCTGTTTTTTAAATGGTCGTCAGGAACTTCATGTAATAACGGCTTCTGCTTTAATAAGACACGCAGGATTCTATTTACCACATGATCGACATCGTCACGCCGCGTACTGAGGTAAGCATCGGCCATTTCATTAAAGACATTGACCAATGCATCACGTTGTAATTTAAGTGCCCATTCAGCATTACATAAACGTTCTTTTATAATGCGTTTGGGCTCTTCTGTCAGGGTAATGTCTTCCAACATTAGCAAATGGGTATCAATGAATGCCGAGATATCTACTGATGTTGAAACTGGAATATGATCGCGTATGGCGCGTAATTGCTGACGCGCCTCAGCTATCGCATTATTAAACCGTGATAATTCATCTTCAAGTTGTGAGTTGCGAATATTGTACTTACGTACATCAAGTTGATCATGTTGAACAATATGAATCTGCCCGATTGCAATCCCGCGCGAGACACTGACCCCTTGAATAGATATCGTCATTCGTCTTCGCCAAACTTTTGGTTTATCAAGTCTTCTAGTGCGGCCATGGCCTCATCTTCATCAGGACCTATGGTCTTGATGTCGATTTCAGCCCCTTTACCTGCTGCCAGCATCATAACGCCCATAATGCTTTTACCGCTGATCTCTCTATGACCAGAATTAACATTAATCTCGGCATTAAAACTAGAGGCGACCTGGACAAATTTAGCTGCTGCACGAGCATGTAAACCTAACTTGTTTATTATGGTAATTGTTTTATGTTTCATTCGTTTGCAATTGCCTGGTTAATAGTGATGCCATCAATACCTCCGCTATCACGATTAGCGGGCAGCAGCTTGACATTAAATGGACTGCCCTTAATCATAAACTTAGCTGCACCAAACAAGGCAGCCCCGATTCTATTATGTGAGATTATTAATACGCCTGCACTCATATTAAAGATCTCGGTGTCTCATGATGACTTGTTTTCCTTGTTGCATAAACTTTTTTGCTAGTTGCTCAACAATGAAGACAGATCGATGATGCCCTCCTGTACAACCACAAGCAATACTCAAATAGCTGCGATTATCTGTTTCAAATTGGGGTATCCAACGCTCTAGAAAACCTTCCACATCATTTAACATATGCATAACATTCTCTTGTTTTGACAAGAAATCAATAATCGGCTGATCTTTACCGGAGAATTGTCGTAAGTGTTTTTTCCAGTAAGGGTTTGGCAAACACCTCAAGTCAAAAACGAAATCCGAATCTTTAGGGATCCCGTTTTTATAACCAAAAGAAATAATTTGTAGTGAGAGAACAGCCTTTTCTCTACGAGCAATACGTTCACGAACAATATCCCGCAACTCATTAAGTTGCATAAAACTTGTATCAACACGCAGATCTGATGCTTGCGCAATCTCAAGCGTACTCTCACGCTCTTGATGGATTGCATCAAGCAAAGAAACCTGCTCAGAAGATAGCGGATGTTTACGCCGAGTTTCGCTAAATCGTTTTGTTAAGACCTCGTCATTGGCATCGATATAAATTAATTCTGTTGATATCTTTTTATCTAAAAGTGACTTAACCCTTTCTGGAAGATAGTCGAGCTCGTTTTTCCTGTTACGTGCATCTATACCGATTGCTATTAGCCGGGGAAGATCGCTTTCATCTTTTGAAAACTGGGTGATTAGTTCACTAAGTAAACTGATGGGGAGATTATCGATGGTATAATAGGAAAGATCTTCAAGCGTGTTTAAGACAACCGTTTTGCCTGCGCCGGATAAACCGCTAACGATGATAAGTCGACGATCTATTTCATTCATTCATTTTTTGCCTGAATCTATATGACGCATTTGTCTTTTACTAAACGCCTCTGATGCATTATAACCACTAACTCTCAAAATGTGATTACGTGCCGCACATTCCATCAATATGGCCAGGTTACGACCTGGCGCAACAGGCAACGTGATTTCTGGAATTTCCATATCCAGTATATTTCGCGTGTTATAGCTCTCTCCAAGCCGATCAAGTTCCATTAAGTTTTTATTGTCCATTGCCTGCAACTGCACTATCAACTTAAGGTATTTATTCTTTTTGATTGCACTGTCACCAAACAGCTCGCGCACATTTATAATGCCCAGGCCTCTAACTTCAAGAAAATCCTGTAGCGTTTCCGGACAGGTTCCATCAATAATATCTGGTGTTATTCTGGAAAATAGCGGCGCATCATCGGCAATTAACCTATGTCCTCGTGATATTAGTTCCAGTGCCAGTTCACTTTTTCCAATTCCGCTTGGCCCGGTTATTAGCACGCCTATAGCCATGACTTCCATGTATACCCCATGCAGGGTCAGCATGTCCGCAAACAGGTTGCTTAGAAAATAACGCAGTACATCAGATAGTCTGCTACCGTTTGTTGGAGTGGAAAATAACGGAACACTGTGTTCATTACTCTTACGTTTGAGCAGCGTTGGCACGTCACAACCATCTGCAATAATGACGCAGGCCGGTTGACTACTGAAGATCTGGATAACAGCATCTTGCATGGAAATATCTCTCAAACCTTCGAGGTATTTTATTTCCATATTACCAATAATTTGTATTTGGTGCGGGTGTATCAGATTTAAATGTCCAACGAGCGATAGACTGCGGGTAGCATCTTCTTCGGATGCATGTGATTTTTTACTGGATTTCTTTTTAGATGTCTTTTTTACTGGAGGGAGCTGTTCTTCACGGATGATCGCGTGTTTGGCACCTTGCTGTCCGGCTACCCAGTCAAGTTCCAGTTTCTCATGATGTATAGTATAGAGGTCTTCGATGCTTAATTCATTTGTAAGTCCTGGCATACTGTCAGCCCGTTAATATTGAAAATATTTCCGTCGAAGAACTAGATTCCCTAAGTTTACTTACTATTTCTGTATCGCTGAACTTCTCTGCTAATGTTGCCAAAGTTTGTAAATGCTCTTCAGTTGAGTCTTCTGGAACGATCAGTGCAAAGATTAAATCAACAGGTGCTTTATCCACGGCATCATAATCAATGCCATCATCAAGCTGCAAAAAAGCCGCGATTGTTTTTTTACTGTTTTTCAGACGCCCATGTGGAATGGCAATCCCATTGCCAAGCCCTGTACTTCCCAGTCGTTCTCGAGCACATAAACAATCAAAAACCTCAGTTTGCGATGTTGCACTATCAGAATCTGCAATCGTCTTTGCCAATGTGTCCAGCGCATCTTTTTTACTATGACAATCTATACCCAGAGAGACGCACTCAGGTGATAAAATATCTGAAATATTCATGCTTTTAGATTATAAAAAGTTGAAGTTCTATTCGATGTCTTGATCTTTTAAACCACCTTCTCCGCGGCGATGATCAGTTAATTTTTCTTTGTGCTTCTTTAACTGTCTGTCCAGTTTATCGGTCAACCCATCTATAGCCGCATACATGTCTTCCTGTTCGTTCTCGGCAAACAGGTTGCCACGGTTAACGTGTACTGTTGCTTCAGCTTTTTGTCGTTCTTTCTCAACGCTTAAAATGACATGAATATTAGTTATATGTTCGAAGTGCCGTTCCAAGCGTTCAAATTTGGTATCGACATATGATTTTAATGAGTCAGTAATATCTATATGATGACCGGTAACACTAATTTGCATAATTTACTCCTGGCAAAAATTTATTATTCTCTAAGCAAGTCTCTTCCGTTCATTAGATGGAGGTATCGCCATCGCTTCCCTATATTTTGCGACGGTCCTTCTCGCAACATTAATTCCTTGATCTTCCAGTATTGCAGCAATTTTACTATCGCTAAGCGGCTTAATAGGCGTTTCAGCGCTAATCAATTTTTTAATCAGTGCACGTATTGCTGTCGATGAACAAACACCGCCATAGTTGGTTCCAACGTGGCTGGAGAAAAAATATTTGAGCTCAAAAATGCCGCGTGGCGTATGCATATACTTGCGTGTAGTAACTCTGGAAATAGTAGACTCATGCATACCGAGTGTTTCGGCAACATCATGTAGTACCAACGGCTTCATCGCCTCTTCACCATGCTCAAGAAATGCTCGTTGTCTTTCCACTATGCAGGTTGCTACTCTTAATAGTGTTTCGCTGCGACTACGTATACTTTTTATAAACCAGCGTGCTTCTTGGAGATGAGACTTAAGTGAATTATTATCATCACTATTGTCTGCTCGGCGAATCATGCTGGCATAGGCCGAATTTATTCGAAGACTGGGAATACCGTCCGTGTTTAGATCAACCTTCCATATGCCTTTAACTTTCTTAACATACACATCGGGCACAACGTATTCAGTGTGAGCAACACTGACTTCATTGCCGGGACGCGGGTTCATAGACTGGATAAGGTTAACGACTTCTGTTAGTTCTTCCTGATCCAGCTTCATTTTCCGCATGATCTGGTTGTAATCGTGTGCAGCAAGCAAATCAAGGTGATGTTTGATCAATGTTTTGGCTTCTTCCAGACGAAATGTATCTACATCACATTGTTTTAACTGTAGACAAAGACATTCTTTAAGATCTCTCGATCCGACACCAGCCGGCCCCATAGCCTGGATCATTCTTAACACGGCTTCAATTTCTTCAATACCAACATCTTCCAGATCATCATCAACCGCAGCCAGTATGTCTTCCAATGTCCCGGCTAAATATCCATCGTCATCGAGTGAATCGATAATGGTCAATGCGATAACTTTATCGCTATCCGATATTTGTGCCAGGTTCAATTGCCATTCGAGATGTTCGCGTAAAGTGTTTTTACTAGAGTCCTGATTTTCAAAACCATCATAATTGCCCTTATCATTATTCGCTTTGGCATAATTAGGCGTGTTGTCATAGATATCATCCCAGCCACTGTCTACTGGAAGCTCATCAGGCATAGTCTCTTGATTCAGATCCGTTACATTATCAATGGAATCTTTTTTTGCTTCGGGCGTCTTGTTTGCCGTTTCTTCAGAAGATTTCTGATCTGATTCACCTTCATCCATTTCCAACATCATGTTGGATTCGAGCGCGTCCTGAACTTCGGCTTGAAGCTCGACGCTGGATAACTGCAACAAACGGATCGCTTGTTGCAGTTGGGGCGTCATAGTCAAGCTCTGCCCGATTCTTAATTGTAATGATGGCTTCATATTAATAAGTGTAACTTAAAATCTATTGGTTTGAATTAATACTGGTAGCAATAGATTCAAAGTGAAAATTGTTCTCCTAAGTAGACATCTCTAACTTGTTCATTATTTAATATTTGTTCTGGTGATCCTTCGGCAAGAATCTTGCCATCGTTCACGATATACGCCCGATCACAGGTTCCAAGAGTCTCTCGAACGTTATGATCGGTAATTAATATTCCAATACCATGCTCGCAGAGCCGGTGAATCAATCGCTGTATATCATTGATTGATATGGGATCTATACCTGCAAAAGGTTCATCTAGCAACAAAAAATGAGGCTCTGAAGCAAGTGCTCTGGCTATTTCCAGACGTCGCCGTTCTCCGCCTGATAGACTCATCCCCAGATTATCCCGCAAATGAGCTATATGAAATTCTTGAAGTAATAACTCGAGCCGTTGCTTCGCTTTTCGTCGATCATTTGGCATACGCGTTTCGAGTATCGCCATGATGTTATCTTCAACCGTCAATTTCCTGAACACAGATGCTTCTTGTGGCAAGTATCCGAGGCCAAGATGAGATCGTTGGTCTATGCTAAGCCGGCTTATCTCCTTATTATCAAGGTGTATGGTGCCACTATCTGATGGCACCAGTCCCACAATCATATAAAAACTGGTGGTTTTACCGGCGCCGTTAGGACCGAGTAATCCAATCGTTTCACCACTTTGAACCGAAAGGCTCACATCAGACACGACCTTCCTTGATCGGTACGATTTTGAGAGATGACGGACAGATAAAATACTCATAGCGATAGTCTTTGGAAGATATTAACCAACTACGTTCTTAATTATTATAAGGGCGTGATTCGTGATGCGCATTAATATTAATTTACTTACAACAGCTCACGTTCATTTATACTATCTATTCTTGCTTCTTCTTTTTAATTGTTATTTTTACGCGACCATCGGTCTTTTTCTTAGCGCCGTCATCCTTGGTTTTAGCGGTTTTTGTAGAGCCTTTGGCTTTTACCTGGCTGAGTATCGTGTCATATTCTATACGAGTACCACTAAAACGAAGTCCTTCCTGAGTAACTAACGCTTCATCGATCAAGATGACGTAATCCTTTAAGGCATAATACTCCATTTGCAATGCTTCGGCTTCATCATATATTTTACTATCATCGGGCAGTTGGCGATAGGTCGCAGGTCTTCCTTGCATAACGACAAGTTCCGTTTCGCCATTGGCATTATTGTAGACGGTCATGGTGTGTCCGGTCATGTGAATACTGCCTTGATCAACTATGACATTACCTCGATAGATAGTAACCCCCTTTACATCATCCATCTCTGCCGAATCGGCTTCAATTTCAATGTCTTGTTGCTTGTCCGTTGATAGTGCAAATGCACTATTCATCATCGAGGCAACAATTATAGCTAAAATCAGCTTATTGAGCGGCTTGTCTAGGTTCAATCGTCGTCTGTACATTATTAAGAAACTCCATTCGTTGTTCTTGAAGATAAGCACGCATCCCAGTTGAATTTGTTACGGAACGTTTAGTAATTAAGGTAGCAGCTTTATCCGTCTCCGCATATTTTTGATCAACTAGCACACGAGCATCTTCAGCTATTAATTCAACTTTGAGATCACCAAACTCATCATTCTGATATAGATATACATTTCCACTTAATAAAATAACGTCATTATTTGATGTCACCCAACCGTTATCCGCTGAAACAAAAATTGGCGGCCCATCAACACGGAATATTTCAAGTTCAGGTTTATGTAATTCACTCGTATTATCATCAGGATAGTGAGCCATATAAGCTGCGTTAAGTCGATTCTTTGGCGTACCATCCTGATTCATCGTCAGAGTGGTGAAATTTTCCATGTAATAGTCAGGGTAATGCGCCAACTTATTTAATTTTGTAAGATCATTTTCTGTTAATTTTTCCAAAGCCCAATAACTGAACCCGGCGACAACTATCAGAACAAATATCAACTTCCATCTATCACTAAACATTAATTTTATTTAATCGAAGCCATAACAAATTACGTAGCAAGATATCGTTTAATCCGATCATCATATTTATTTTGGGCACGCATGATTAATTCACAAACTTCTCTTGCAGCACCTAGTCCTCCTTGAGCTTCTGTTACCCATGCCGCATTATTTTTAACTTCAATGTGCGCGTCAGCGACAGCAATGGGTAATCCGACATGAACCATGGCTGGTAAGTCGATCACATCATCTCCGACATAAGCAACTTGTTTCTGTTCAAGCCCGAGCTCTTGAATAAGGTTTAATAGCCTCGCTCCCTTATCTTTTTCGCCCTGATAAACGTATTTGATGCCTAGCGACTCCATTCGTTCCGCAACGATATTAGAAGAACGCGCCGTGATAACCGCGATCTTGCAACCAGTTTCCAGCAACATAACCAGTCCATGGCCATCGCGGACATGGAATGATTTATATTCATTTCCGCTTTCGCCGAGAATAAGTTTGCCATCGGTTAATACACCGTCGACATCAAACACAGCTAGCTTTATGTTGGCGGCTTTTTCCAAGATCGCTTTCTTATCCATTTTCTTTAGACAACCCGCGCTCGTAACAAATCATGCATGTTTAATATTCCAATTAACTTTTCTTGTTCATCAACAACAACCAACGCATTAATACTGTGTTTTTCCATAAGTGACAATGCAGAAGCAGCTAACGAATTGGCTTTTATATTTTTACCGTTTTTAGTCATGACATCTTTTACCAGACAACTATTGATATCAATGTTCGAATCAAGTGTTCGACGCAAATCGCCATCTGTAAAGATACCTAATATATTGTTGTCACTATCCACAATAGTGGTAACACCCAGGCCTTTTTGTGTCATTTCAATTAATGCATCGCTGAGCGAAGCCGATGCCGAGACCTTTGGTACTTCATTATCTATATGCATAATATCACTTACGTGTAATAGCAGACGTCGGCCTAATGAGCCACCGGGGTGCGACAAGGCAAAATCATTTTCATTGAAACCACGCGCCTCAAGTAACGCTATTGAAATTGCGTCACCCATCGCAAGTGTCGCTGTAGTACTAGAGGTTGGTGCCAGTCCGAGTGGGCAGGCTTCTTTGTTAACACTGACATCTATATTAACCGTCGCTGTGTTTGCCAATGTTGAACCCGGTCGGCCGGTTAATGCAATCATGGGGATATTTAGTCTTTTAATAACAGGTAAGAGCGCGACGACTTCATCCGTCTCTCCTGAATTAGATAACACCAGCACGACATCTTCGTTGGTTATCATACCCAGATCGCCATGACTTGCTTCACCAGGATGTACAAAGAACGCGGGCGTCCCGGTACTTGCTAATGTTGCCGCTATCTTGTTGCCAATGTGCCCCGATTTACCCATGCCAATGACGACAACACGTCCTTCGCACTGGAGCAAGATATCACAAGCCGCAACAAACTTGTCATCAATACGGTCTATTAAATCTGTGAGTGCCGCACGCTCAGTCTCGATAACCGCTTTTCCGAGTGTTATAAATTTGTCAGGATTTATTTCATTCATGATTTAGCTTGTCATAATACTTTGTGAAAACAGAACATACTGGTACGCCATAAAGCAAGCTAATAGCATGGCCCCTTCAGTCCTGACCAGTTTACCCTTGCTTGATACGAATAACATAGCACCTAACAATAAAGATAAACCAATCATTGCCGGATAATCTCTGCTTAATACTTCACTGGCAAAATAATCCGGGTTGATTAATGCTGGAATACCTAATACAGCAAGGATATTAAACATATTTGAACCAATTATATTCCCAATGGCTATATCTGCTTCCTTTTTCAGAATGCTGGCAATAGATGCAGCAAGTTCTGGCAAACTGGTGCCAATCGCGACAATAGTTAAGCCAATAACCAGATCAGACACTCCGTAAGATTCAGCTATAAATACCGCGCCACGAACCAACAGATCAGCGCCAGCGACAAGCATTATCAGTCCTGTTAATAGTTTTACAACGGCAATCTTTGTTGGATCAACGTTGTTTAATTCTTGTTCAAATTCGCTTATGAGCGGATCATTGTTAGCCGATTTTTTTGCGATCCAAATAATCCAGCCTAAAGACCCGATGAGAGAGAGAAGCAATATAATTGCGTCAATACGACTTAAATGACCATCTAGCATCAACACTAGTGCGATGACGAGTGCGACACACATCAATCCATACTCTCTTTTTATTGTGCGAGATACAACGGTAATAGGCAGTAATAATATGCTGACTCCCAGCACCAAACCAATGTTGGTGATATTTGATCCCAAGGCATTACCAATAGCAATGGCTGTTTTATCTTGCAAGGCGGAAACAGATCCGACGAGTATCTCCGGAGCCGAGGTGGCAAAACCGACGATAGTTAAACCAATAATTAATGGCGGCATTCCAAGCTGACGCGCAATACTCGATGCGCCATTGACGAACATATCAGCACCATAAATAAGCAACACAAGCCCGATCAAGACAAGCAAACATGAAACCAGCATTGGCTAGTTATTCCTCTCTATTAAATTAACAAGATGATGCCAGATTCAGTCCTTACTGAAAAATAACGCAAGCAAGTTTTTACCTTATTCTTAAAAAAACATAGACTGTCTATGAACAAATATTAAATTACCCTATTTATGTCCGAACGTTTCAAATCTCTAGAGCGCTGGTTAGAAGAAACCCTTGCAACCAGTGACTTTATTTTAAAGCCCGCATCAGAAGATGCCAGTTTTCGTTACTACTATCGTTTGGCTTTAAATAACGACACATTTATTGTTATGGATGCACCTCCAGATCAAGAAGATTGCAAGCCATTTATCAAGGTAAATGAGCTATTACATAAATCTAGCGTCAACGTGCCCATCATACATAATATGGATTTGAAACAGGGTTTTTTATTACTCAGCGACTTTGGGAATGATCACTATTTAAATAAACTCACTAATTTGACTGCTAATACTCTTTATTCTGATGCTATTCAGACCATACTAACGATGCAACTCAGTAACGAAACAAAAGGACTGGCCAAATACGATGAAGTCCTGTTGCGTCGAGAGATGAGGTTATTTCCAGATTGGCTACTCAACAAGCACCTGAGAATCACATTAGAACCCGAGCAATCAAATTCTATGGAGACACTATTTGATTTACTGGTAGTAAATGCATTAGAGCAACCACAGGTCTTTGTACATAGAGACTTTCATTCCAGAAACCTGATGCTGACCAAAGAAAATAATCCGGGCGTCATAGACTTTCAAGATGCTGTTGTAGGACCCATTACTTATGATTTGGTGTCATTACTAAAAGACTGTTATATCAAATGGAATAAAAAGGAGATTAGTGGCTGGGTTAACTTTTATTTTAACGAACTTGCTATGCATGATAGTAAGTTAAAAATCGACCGCGAGCAGTTTCAGCGTTGGTTTGATCTAATGGGTGTACAACGACACCTCAAGGCTAGTGGTATTTTTGCGCGTTTATCTCACAGGGATGGTAAACACGGTTTTATGCAAGATATCCCAAGAACCTTGTCCTATATAGTAGAGCTCGGTCCTACGTATAAAGAACTACTACCCTTGTGCCAGCTCATAGAACACTCAATATTACCGGAGCTGGAACAATGATCGCCATGATCCTTGCCGCAGGTCGGGGTGAACGCATGCGCCCATTGACCGATACAGTTCCAAAACCGTTATTAGAAGTTGGAGGCAAACCGCTTATCGTTCATCAGATTGAGGCCCTTGTTTTAGCTGGCACAGAGACGATAGTGATTAATACGGGCCGACTGGGGGATCAAATTCAATATCATTTGGGAACAGGCGAAAGCTTTGGTGTCTCAATACTCTATTCTGAAGAAGGAGATGAACCGCTTGAAACCGCGGGCGGCATTATCAAGGCATTACCACTATTGGGAAATACACCATTCATTGTGACGAATGCAGATATATACAGCAATTTCGATTATCAAGCCTTGCCCGATCAACTGGATTCAGATGCGCACTTAGTATTGGTTGATAATCCACCACACAACTTGCAAGGAGACTTTGCACTGGAACAACACCAGTTGCGGAATGAAGGTGCACAAAAATTGACATATAGTGGCATAGGTCTTTATTCCCCAAAGTTTTTTCAAAATTGTTCTTACGGTAAATTGGCATTAGCGCCTTTATTGCGTCAATCTGCTCAGGAAAACAGATTAGCAGGCCAACACTTCACAGGCTTCTGGAGTGATATCGGTACTCCCGAGCGCTTACACGAGATTAATAAAAACCTTGCTTAAAAACAGAAGTAAACACTAACAAACTACTGGGCACAGTTTGTGTAAAATAGATTCTCCAGCAACTTTGCAATAAACCCTAACGCTGATGTTGCGCCGCAACATTGTCTATGGTAATTTCCTTCAACTCTACAAGACTGATTCCTACATCTTGTAGCCCTAAATATTTTCACCACTATATATAGAATAATCATCTGGAACAGGGTATTATTCGCGCGAATTTTCAACTGCTTAAGCCAGTTTGATGAGGTCGAGTATGAATTTAATGAAAATTAATCCTTCCTTAACTACAAGCTCTTGTCACAGAGTCCTTGTCATAGTTTTTACATTTTTATTTTCCAATACAATATTCGCCAATGGGTCGAGCGATAAAATCGCGTATCGAAACTTTTGTGATGCCCCTGTCTCGCAGTTTAAGAATTCTACAACAACTAGCATCATGCCTGAGGGTCATGATTTGGCTGCGATTAAAGAACGTAAAGTATTCCGGGTGTTGCTGCATAAAAAAACAAACGAATGCATCATTAGCCAGACAGAACGACAGCTAATTGAGGAGTTTACATACCTAAATGATTTAGATCTGAACTGGATCTATGTCGATAACAGTTGGGAGTTATTACCCGAACTCATAAACGGCAAAGGCGACATTATTGTTGCTCAAGATCAAAATCTATCCGCAAGCATTCAAGATGAAATAAACTTTACTCATGTCTGGGCAAACTCTACATTTAAAATAGTAGAACGTGCCGATAACAGTCGTATAAGTCGCAATGAAGATCTCGCAGGCAGGCAGGTAGCCGCATATAAAAATTCCCCGGTTTGGAATAAATTAGTTGAATTATCAAAGACACAGATTGGGATGGTATTACAAGAGATTCCATCCAGTGTTTCTTATGATGAGGTTATGCGACGCGTAAAAACAGCACAGTACGATTTAGTTGTAGCCGATAGTCTGTTTCTTGAAAAGTACTTGCCATCAAATTCAGCACTACAAGCGAATTTCGATTTATCTGAGCAAAGAAGAATGGCTTGGGCCGTAAGCACAAAAGCTGAAGATCTATATAAAACATTAAACCAGTATTTAAATCAGCAACACCTGACACACAACATCGCATCGGTCTATTTTGAAGACTTTTCTTCAATTAAAAATCGAGGCGTTTTACGAGTAATAACCTATTCAAACCCATCTCATTACTATCTCCATAAAGGCAATCTATATGGGTTTGAATATGAATTATTGAAACAATTTGCTTCGCGTTACAAGTTGCGTTTGGATGTGGTTTTAGCAAACACTCAGGAAGAAATGTTTGAGCTACTCGAAACGGGCAAAGGAGACATTATAGCTGCATCATTGCCTAGTAATATAATTAATAAAAATAAATTGATTCAATACACAGCTGCATACAATTATGCCAGCCCGGTATTGATTGGACGCGATAACGAAGAAGCGATTATTGATCTACGTGAACTTGCTGGCAGAAGAATTACTCTGGCACAAGACAGTCCATACTGGGACTTTATGCTAAACCTTAAAGATCAGGGGCTGGACTTCGAACTAGTAAAGGCAGACGAGGGCGTCAATCTTGAAGGCACCATGTTAATGGTCGCGCTTGGCATGTATGACCTCACCGTTGTCGGTGACCACCAGATTACCGCAGAGAAAATAGCAAGAGTGGGGATTAAACCCCAGTTTATTTTAGCTGAACCACAAGCACACCGATGGGCAGTAAGAGCAGACGAACAACAATTTTCTGACTCCTTGAATAATTTTATAGAGAATATATTTCGTAGCGAAAAGTATAATGTTTTACATGCAAAATATTTCGAACAACCTCAAATAAAAGAAACAGGAAAGAAAAGACTGACTCAGGTCACATCTTTATCGCCATACGATAATATGACACAGCAGTATTCTGCTGAATATGGTTTCGATTGGCGTTTAATAACTGCATTGATGTTTCAGGAAAGTCAGTTCAACCCAGAGGCTAATTCTTATGCTGGCGCACAAGGGTTGATGCAGATGATCCCCGCGACGGCTGAATTAATGGGTGTTAACGATATAAATAACCCGGAAAGCAGTATCGACGGAGGTGTTCGGTATTTAAATTACTTAAGAACCAAGTTTGAGGACTCGATTGTTTTACAAGATCGGATGTGGTTTACCCTGGCATCTTATAATGCAGGCTATGGCAGAGTTAAGCGTGCGCGTGAACTTACAGAAAAAATGGGCATGGATAAAGATAAATGGTTTGATAATGTTGAAGTCGCCATGATGGAATTAGCAAAGCCCTATTACAAAGATGGCGAGCTAATGCGTTATTGTCGTTGTGGTCAAACAGTTGTCTATGTGCGAGAAATACGCACGCGCTATTATAATTACATCCGTTTGACTGAAATACAAAAAGTGGCGATGAATATATCTCTCAACAAATTAAAAGATTCTGCGAGAATTAATTAATCTGCTAATTTAAATAAAGACTGTTTCAATTGCTGCTCTTTGGCGGAATAGAATATGTACCGACAGCATGAGCAACAGGATCCTTATCCCCTTCAGAATAAAGAATAGTTTCTCCTACGACCAACAGTCTACCAACCTTGATCAACTTACATTTACCAATAATGTCTTTTTTTGAAGATGGTTTTCTAAGGAAATTAATATTGAGGTTAGTGGTTACAGCTAAAGGCACCAGCCCTATCTCACCAAGAATAGCGACATAAAGCGCAACGTCAGCAACCGTCATTAAAACAGGACCAGATACAGTGCCACCTGGACGAAGTTCTTCGATACCTACTTTGTGTCGAATGGTCGCAGACTGGCTACCAACTTCCTCAACCTTACATTTGCTTTGAGGGAACTCTACAGCAAGAAACGCAATCATTTCATCTTTTGTAATCATGAAAATAGCTTCCGGTTTTATTTAAATATGTTACAACAATCCACTGATCTCATTTTCGTATATATCGAATGCTGTTTTTCCGTCAAATCTTATTGCTGTCATTTGTTCGAACGGTACGTCGGGAGCTGAAACAGAAATCGGAATATATTTTATTTTGAGCTGGTCAGAAACAACTTCTCTAGTTGGAAAAACACGTAGAAACTTTTCGGTCTGCGGACTTATCACAGAAAAATACTCCGAACGCGGCACGTTAATGTTTTTCAAGTGCGCACAATATCCCTCAGAAATAACATCCTCTATTTCAGGCTTAATAATATTATTTGCTTCAGCACAAATAAGCGGCGCAATATAAGCTGTTTCAGCTTCAGTAAAATCATGTAAAGATAAAGCAACATCAACGATATAAAATGGCGGCACAACCAGCCAGACATGTGCTGTTTTGAAACCACCCTGATCCAAAGACCAAAAGTGTCGCGTTTCGATCCCGGATTCTGCGGGAAAATTTAACGTCATCGACCCTCGAACTACATAATTCCAGACATTCATCCTTTCCAGTGTTTTGGAAATCAATGCGACGACACTTGTATCAGGTTTTAAATCACCATGAGCTATGAGTTTTTTAGAAAAAATCTCTGCAACCGCAGGCACGGCATGTTTCACATAGTCATCATAAGACGGCTTCCTTGGCCGATCGTCAACAAATTTCGCGTAGTTACTCAGATAACTGGCGTTTTTTTCTTCAACCTGCATAAAATTAGGGTGGTCATAAAAACCAGGTGAATCGACAGGTATATTTCTGTTAGCGAAATCTTCTGTCAGATCCTCATATGTTATTGATTTTTTTATCATGTAGATTCCATAAACGCCATCCCGGTAATATAGGGTGGTTTTAATAATTACTTACAGTGTTGAATTAGATAGAATATTTAACTACTGCTAAAAACGACTCAATCATCAGGCGGGAGAATATCATACTTTGGAATTCCTTCAGGAAAAGTAGCCCACCTAGGTGCTACAGAGGTATAAATAAGCATCTTTGGCAACAAATTTTCACCACCTTCAATAGTACTCGCTGATAATGAATACATATCAAAACCATCGCACTTGAGAGCTATCGGAGTCGCACAGTTGCCGCAAAATAAACGATGCGTTTCCTTTCCAGAATCACCTACCGCCGTAAAGCTTGATGGCGAACCTTTAACAAATTTAAACTTATCCTCAGGAACCCAAACGCCAAACCACTTGTCAGAATTTGTGTGCAGCTGACAAGTTTTACAATAACAAAAAACCGTATTCATCGGTTCATCTTGAAATTCATACTCTAATTCACCACAATCACATTGACCACGATTTGCACTCATAACCTTTGTCTCCTATTAATTGCTCCGCGTACACCGTTCATTAGGTTTGCGCAGGAATCATTATTTTTCCATATAAATTTAAACGCTGCTTCCTAGATTAGCGAGATAATAGCGTGTTCTCTATACAGTAACCAAGCACGGAATGCGGGATAATATTCAATCTGATAAATAATACTCAACCGTAGAGACTACGCGAACCTTTTTGATATGTGGGTTATTTTTATCGCTCGCATAGATACTAAATTGGCCTTGAGACGCCTTTTAAACTTGCCCGGTTGCCTGTGTGAGTCTGAGGCAAACTTTTCTCTGGCTTTTCGTGTCGCTTCTTCTATCATTCCTGGTTTAATTTCGTTTAACCGAGTGAAGGTGTATTCCGTTTGTGATTGGTAAGCGTTCCTGGTAAATACAATGCTTTATTTGCCGAGCGCGGTTAAACCAATAAAGACAAAACACCCAATATAAATGCACAGGCTTCACTATCAGGTTGCATTTTATTCTCCTTGGGTTCTGTTTGTTTATTGATAGTGCGTTGGATCATTGATATCTGCTGCAATAAACCCTTCCTTTCTAAAACGGCAAGAATCACAAACACCACACGCACGCCCTTGTCCATCTGCTTGATAGCAAGACACCGTTAATCCATAGTCAACATTAAGTAACATACCTTTTTTAATAATATCGGCTTTACTCAAGTCAATAAGCGGCGCATGAATTTTAAACCGAGTACCTTCAACACCAGCTTTAGTGGCGAGCGTAGCAAGGTGTTCATAAGCATTGATATATTCTGGCCGACAATCAGGATAGCCGGAATAATCTACTGCATTAACACCGAGAAAGATATCATTGGCGTTCAAGACTTCTGCCCATGCAAGTGCATAAGATAAAAAAAGTGTATTGCGTGCCGGGACATAAGTTATCGGAATCCCGTCTGATGGCGACTCAGGGACATCAATAGCGTTGTCTGTTAATGCAGAACCACCAATCTGACCTAGATCAATGTTTATGATTTTATGATCTTCAGCGCCAAATGATTTGGCAATACGACTAGCTGCTTTTAATTCTGCAATATGGCGCTGGCCGTAATTAAAACTTAAAGCATAGCACTCAAAACCCAGATCTTTTGCGATAGCGAGCGTTGTTGCTGAATCCAGGCCACCAGAGACCAAGACTATCGCTTTATTAAAGTCTGTCACAATAATAGTTATGTTCCTGATTAAATAGTTTTTTAATAATATTCTGAACTAGAGATTTTACTAAAGAATGGAGTAACAAGTTTATCTCTACAAATTAATAATTTTGATGTTATTTTCCGGGGACATTGCCCCATAAATACTTATGCAGTTGAACCTGTAAACGAACATTCAACTTATCTTCCAGTATCCACTCAGCTAGATCAGCAGGGCTGACAGACTCATGCTCTGGGGAAAATAACACTTCGCACTTATCTGTTAAATTATATTCATTCATTTTGAACTTTGACCATTCGTAATCAGATCGGTCGCCAATAACAAATTTAATTTGATCTTTGCCGGTTATGTGAGCAATGTTCTCAAACTTGTTTTTACTTTCTTCTGCTGAACCAGGTGTTTTAATATCCATTATCTTCATCACCCGTTCATCGACATTGGATACATCAATTGCGCCGCTAGTTTCCAATGAAACGTAAAAGCCTTCATCACAGAGTCGCACCAAGAGTTCGTGACATGCTTTTTGTGCCAAGGGCTCACCACCAGTTACTGTGACGTGTTTAGATCGGTATTGGTTAATGTCTTCAATGACATCATCGACGGACATTTTATCACCATTGTGAAAAGCATAAGCTGTATCACAATAGCTGCACCGAAGAGGACAACCGGTTAAGCGAATAAAGATTGTTGGTAGTCCGACCTTTGTTGATTCACCTTGAATTGAAAAAAATATTTCATTTATGCGTAACCCAGTCTGCGTTTTGTTTTCCGCTACTGAGCCAGGCTTTGTCTTTGGCACCATTTCAAGTGTTGGATTGTTTAGCCACGCTTATTTTTCTCAGACGTTCATCTGCAAGTCGCGCAGCAGTTGTCCCGGGGTATTGTTTCATTACCGCTGTTAAGGTCTTTTCAGCATCGGCAGCATTACCGAGTTCTGCGTAACTGTAACCAATCTTTAATAAGGCGTGAGATACTTTTTTACTATCCGGGAATGTACTTAATAAGGTTTGATACTCGTTAATTGCAATATCATACTTTTGCATAACGTAATTGGTTTCACCTAGCCAATACTGAGCATTGTCAGAGAAGTCAGTATCAGGATAGTCCTTTAAAAAATCTTTAAATGCTTTTTGTGCCTGATCATACTGAGATTCTTTTAGTAATTTGAACGCTCGCTGATAAACTGCCTCGGCTTTTTGTGGGTCTACTGCAATCGGCTTTACCTCAACTGTTGTTTCAGCATCTGCAGTGAGATCACTGCTGGTTTCAACCACAAGCCCTTGCTCTCCAGAAGGTGCTTCGACATCAGCCTGATTAGCTGCACTGTCGAGTACTTTGAGTTCAGGCGTGGACTTTACTGTAGTTTTATTTGATTCAATACGCTGTAAACGGCGATCTATATCGGTATATAGATCGCGCTGTTTTTGTTTCAGTTGTTCAACCGTATGTGTTTGAACTTCGATATTGCCACGCAAAGCACTAACTTCGGTTTTTAGTGACTCCAATAACTCAAGCATATCGAGTAATGCTCGGTTATCGAGGATCTTTTCAACTCTATCCAACCGGCCACTGAGATCCTGCGTAATGGGTTCATATACCGGTGCTTTATTCTCCGTAGAACCGGTATCTTCAGCAGAGACTGTATGAACCAGTGCAAAGCACATAATACAAACAAATTTATGCATATTAAAATCCATCAATCTTTATCCTTAATATAAAATTTCAACGCGTCGATTTTGCTGCCATGATGCATCATCGTGGCCATCAACACTCGGACGTTCCTCGCCATAACTGACTAACCTAATCTGACTGGAAGAAACACCCAGAATCATCATTTGTTGTTTAATGGACTGTGCACGGCGCTCTCCTAGTGCCAGATTATATTCTCTAGAACCACGTTCATCGGCATGACCTTCAAGAGTTATAGTGGTATCAGAATTCTGATTCAGATATGCAGCATGTGCTTCAATAGCAGAACGATATTCTGAGCGAACTTCACTGCTGTCATACTCAAAATAAATAATGCGTACGGAGAGCGGACTCTGTGGGTCATCCAATTGGCTAAAGCCTGAAGTCGAATCATCATTGGTTCCGTACGCTTGTGCATTGCCATCATCAGTCTCACTGGCATTTACTTGCTGACTACTAAGGTCTTCAACATCTGCAAGCGCATCATCTTTTACCTTATCCGAACTACAACCAAACAGCAGCGTGGCAAGACTGATTACTAATAATAAACGTATAGACATATCTTTTCTCCTTATCAGCATTTAACAATGCTGTTATTTAAATAGCATAACATTCAATAATGACGCTGTATAAGACATACAAACAGCTTATTTTAAAAACGGACCCCAGGCAGGCTCTCGAACATCCCCCTGTTGCAAGCCTAGCCGCTGATGAATTCTTCCGTCGACTGAAACAGCGGCAAGTTGCGCGCCGTGTGCTCCGGTTGTAGCGTAAATAATCATGCCCCCATTAGGTGCAAAACTGGGGGATTCATCAAGTTTTGCATTAGTTAATGTATTTATACTGCCGTTGCTAAGATCTAAAAGGCCTATTCGGTATGAGCCATTGACGCCATGAACCAGACTGATATAACGACCATCTGGCGAATAACCTGGACGAGCATTATATTTTCCATTGAAACTGATTCGTTTTGGCTCGCCGCCACGAATATCAACCTCATAAATTTGAGGACCACCACTGCGATCAGATGTAAATGCCAGCTTCCGTCCATCGGGGGACCAGGTGGGTTCTGTATCAATGCCACCGTGAACCGTCATCCGTTTCAACGTTTTTGAATAAAGACTCATGACGTAAATTTCAGTATTACCATCTTTTGATAAAGTCATTGCCAGCCTTGATCCTTCTGGAGACCATGATGGTGCACTATTTATCCCTTCATAGGCAGAAACTCGTTCTCGTTTGCCAGTCAGGATATCCTGAACATAAATCGCCGAGTTTCTGCCCTCAAAAGAAACGTAGGCAATCCTTTTTCCATCGGGCGACCAAGATGGTGACAACAGGGGCTGGGGAGATTCGAGGAGAATTTGTGCGTTATAACCATCAGCATCAGCAATTTGCAGCGTATGAACCTTTTTATCTTCAATTTTCTTAACGGTTATATAAGCGACGCGGGTATCAAAAGCACCGGGGGTACCAGTGAGCTTTTCAAAAACAATATCGCTGATTTGATGCGCAACTCGGCGCAATAAATTCGATTTGGCCGGAATTCTAAATCCGGCAATTTGTTTTCCACGATAGACATCGATCAAACGGAAGCTAACATCATAACCACCGGTCTCGGTTAGTTCCAGATTGCCTATAAGAATATTTTCCATACCCAATTTGCGCCAGTCATTAAAATTAATGGCATCAAATTCAGTCGGGCGTTGTGGTAGATCGCGTTCGTCCATAACATCAAAGCGACCACTCCGTTTCAGATCATCCCTGATCACTTTAGTTAAATCGATAGGTGCTACGCTCCCGGCCTGAGACCAACTGAACGGAACAATAGCAATGGGTAAAGCCTGCTCAATGCCTTGGGTAATTTTAATATCAAGCACTGCTTGTGCTTGGAGTGATACAAACATTAAACCGGTAATTAAAAATTTAAACATAACTTTCATAATCTATGGTTATTTCCTATGGCACAAATGTAAATCGAATATTGCGCATTTTTTCAAAAATGCGGATTTCTTCAGGAACTGGCAATGGCGATGCCGAATAAACAGCGTTCTCGGCACGGCGATCAAATAAATCATTGCCACTGGATTTTACAATAGAGGCTTCAACTACTTTACCACCTTCAAGCATTCGAATCAGAATAACGCAAGACAAGCCTTCGGGTAAGTTCAGTTGGTTAAAGTTATTCTCAACTGCCCTTATTATAAGCGCCTGATATTTCTGAATTGTCGAAACATCTCGCTCTTGTTGTTCGGCCTCTAACTCAGCATCAAGTTGATCTTGCAATGCCTTTTCCTGTTCTTTGCGTTTTTTCTCTTCCGCCGCTTTACGTTTTTCTTCTTCTTTTTTCTTTTTCTCAGCTTCCAGTTTCTGTTTTTCCGCTTCTATTTTCTTTCGTTCTTCTTCAGCTTTCTTTTTCTTTTGTTCTTCGAGTTTTGTTTTTTTCTCAAGTTCCTTTTTTTCTTGTTCCAGTTTTTTAATCTTTGCTTCTTCTTTTTTACGTTTTTCTGTCTCTTGTTGTTTTTTCTTTTTTATATCATTCAGCTTTTTTTCTTCTGCCAGACGTTTTTTCTTCGCGGCATCTGCTTGCTTCTCAAGATCTTTCTGGCGTTTTATCTCCTTTGCTATTTTTTCATCGTCCTGTTCTTTTAAACGTTTGAGTTCCAGCTCAACCTGCTTTTTGTCGACCGCTGTTGCTTTAACAATATTAATAATAGGTTTAGGTGGCGGCGTGGGTTTTGGCGAAAACTCAAAACTGAAGATCAAGACCGCACCTAAGACAAGGTGCAGGATAATTGATAATACTAATGATCTAGAAGTCAGGAACCAGTTTGCTTGCATATTATTTTTCGGGAGGATCAGTGATCATGCCAACGGAGGGAACACCCGCCTGCTGGAGCAAAGTCATCACTTGTACGACATGCCCATAGGCAACATTTGTATCACCGCCGACGAGAACCGGTATGCCAGGCTGGTATTTTAATAATGCGCTAACTCGATTTAACAACGCGTCTGCAGAGACAGGCTTATCCTGAGCCTCACCGTAATTAATAAAATAATTTCCGTCTTTATCAACATTAACGATTACCGGTTCTTTTTCATTAGGTGGTAGTGGTGATGAAGGTGCTTGTGGCAAATCAACTTTTACACCTTGGCTCAGCAAGGGTGCTGTTACCATAAAAATAATCAACAACACCAACATAACATCAATGTAAGGCACGACATTGATCTCAGACATCGGGCGTTTTTTAATACGTTGTCTCATGTGTATTTATTAGCTATGCGCATGTCTATGTAGTATCGACGCAAACTCTTCCATGAAGTTATCGTACCGATTAATCAATCGTTCAACATCATAGGAGTAACGGTTATAGGCAATAACAGCCGGTATGGCAGCAAACAAACCCATTGCGGTTGCAATCAAGGCTTCACTGATACCCGGTGCCACCATGGATATGGTTGCTTGCTGTACCGTACCAAGCGCCTGAAAACTATTCATGATTCCCCAGACTGTGCCGAATAAACCAATGTAGGGGCTAGTTGACCCAACCGTGGCGAGGAATGAAAGGTTTGTTTCAAGGTGGTCCATTTCTTTATTCATGGCAATACGCATAGCGCGCTGTGAACCATCAACAATAGTTTCTGCATCTATGTTGTCTTGATTACGCGAACGCGCAAATTCTTTGAAGCCCGCTTCGAATATTTTTTCCATGCCACTTGGCTCATAACGTTTGGCTGTGATTCGTGTATATAGAGGACTGAGATCTTCAACAGACCAGAAACGTTCTTCAAATAAATCAGCATCACTTCTTGCTCGTTTAAGTAAAAGTCGTTTATTAAAGATCATGGTCCATGAGACCAGCGATGCCAAAACGAGTATTAACATAACAAACTGAACTAACAGGCTGGCGTTCAGGATTAAATCTATAAATGAATGATCAGGTGTCATTGTTAGCTAACTCCAAAAGTAATGCTTCAGGCATCGCGGATGCCTTTAGTGTCGTTGCATTTAAACAAGCAACTTTAATCTCTGCTTCAATGAGCAGATCGTTGTTCTCATTGTGCATTGTTTGTTGAAAGATCAAACTCGCGCCACGTTTTTTTATTAGCGAGGATGTAACCGTTAGTAGCTCGTCCAGGTAAGCTGGCTTAACATACTCAATATTCACGTTCTTCACAGCGAATAAAATGCCGTGTGTGTTTTTCAACATGTCATGTTCATAACCGACACTTCTTAACCACTCGGTCCTGGCGCGCTCCATATAACGTAAATAATTTGCATAAAAGACAATACCAGCGGCATCGGTATCTTCATAATAGACGCGCACTTGCCATTTAAATTCACCCGACATGTGATTTACTTCCCTTCATCTTCAATCTCATTAAATAAGTCCGAAGGCTGTGGTGAGTCTTTTGGCATCTCAAGACCAAAATGCAACCAAGCCGTGCGTGTCGCAATACGTCCTCTTGCAGTGCGCATTAAAAAACCTTGTTGAATCAAATAAGGCTCGATCACATCTTCAATCGTATCGCGTTCTTCGCTGATCGCCGCAGCGAGACTATCAACACCGACCGGACCGCCATCGAATTTTTGTAATATGGCGAGGAGCAGTTTGCGATCCATCATATCGAAACCATGGGCATCGACATTTAACATATCCAGAGCACGAGATGAAATATCACCGTTGATTCTGCCATCTCCTTTAACTTGCGCGTAATCGCGAACACGACGAAGTAGACGGTTGGCAATTCGTGGCGTACCGCGTGAACGAGCGGCGATCTCGCCGGCACCTTTATCATCAATTTCGACCTCAAGAATACCCGCAGAGCGTCGGACAATCTCGCTTAATTCATCTACTGAATAAAACTCCAGGCGTTGTACGATGCCAAAGCGATCGCGCAATGGTGAAGTCAATAAGCCCGCTCGCGTTGTCGCACCAACCAAGGTAAAAGGAGGCACGTCCAGTTTAATCGCTCTTGCAGCAGGGCCTTCGCCAATCATGATATCGATTTGATAATCCTCCATCGCCGGATAGAGGACTTCTTCAACCACCGGACTTAAGCGGTGTATCTCATCGATAAAGAGGACATCGCTAGGTTCAAGGTTAGTTAGCAAGGCCGCCAAATCACCGGGGCGTTCCAATACCGGCCCCGATGTCTGCCGCATGTTGACGTTCATTTCATTTGCAATGATATGAGCCAGTGTTGTTTTACCCAGCCCTGGCGGACCAAATATTAAAACGTGATCCAAAGATTCATCGCGCTGCTTGGCAGCGCCGATAAAGATCTCCATCTGTTCATGTACCGATGTCTGCCCCAGATAGTCATGCAGACGTTTCGGACGTAGCGCATTATCGGCCGCCGCATCATCTGCAGAACTTTGGGGTGAAATCACTTCGTTGGGTTCAACCATATCGGGTGCCTATTTTCCCTGTAAACGTTCAAATACGCTAATCGGGTTATGAAAACGTATATTAAGATCAAAATCTGACAAAATTATGGTCGAAATCTGGAAATCCATGGAATATTTTTTGGTAAGCATCATAAACCCTTATACCTTAATTAATATTAAATTAACTCGACGATTATTTAATCACTTTTCATAGTGATAGTGACAGGAAATAATAATGAGTTGTTTATTTTCAACGGTATATACCAAGCGATTACTATCATCAATGCGGCGGGACCAAAATCCAGTTAAATTTTCTTTCAAGGGTTCTGGCTTGCCAATGCCTTCATAGAGTGAGTGCTGAGTATCAGCAATGAGTTTATTGATACGCTTTAGTGTTTTTCTATCCTGATGCTGCCAATAAACATAATCTGACCATGCCTCTTTAGTCCAGAAAAGTATTTCAATCATCAACTAATTTATGCTGTACGGTGTGTCCTTTTCGATATTGTTTAATCGACTTTGCCAGGTGAGCTGCATTTGCCGGGCTTTTGAGGAGGTGAACTGTCTCCATGAGACCATTAAACTGATCGAGTGACATAACAACCGCATCGTCGGCATCTCGGCGAGAGATGACAGTGTAATCCGCATCATTAACCACCTGATCTAAAACTGATTTCAGTTTATTACGCGCTTCAGAAAAATTGATAACTCTCATAGAGGAGCCTCACTTGTACAACAACAAAGACAAGTATAATCTGTCTTATATATTGTGCAAGTCTATAAGGCCGCGTGATTTGGTGCTTGAAAATGAGTATTTCAAAATAATAACCGGGCTTATTGCTTATCCTCGCTGCTGTTGACCCAAGCAGCCATTAGCTTTTTTATCTGTGTTCGATACTTAACTTGGTGTAACTCAGACTTTACTCTAAAGCTAGCTAATAATGATTCAGGAACCTTGATGCCATTAAATGATTTCACAACTGGCTTTTCCTTCAATACGATAGAAAACTCCAAACGGAAACCTATATATTAGGCATGGCGAACTTCGCGGTGAACAACGGGATATGCAGACAAATGGTTTTGATGGATTGAGATACTTCAAACTAATTAAAGGAAGGGCTCCTAATAATCATTATTAACAGAGAACCTATATAATTATTACAAATACGCCTCGAAACAAAATATTAATTCGTTATTTTTTAACCGAGTTTTTCAATGCCTCTCGTATCAACTCTTCACTACTCATGCCCTCAGTAGCAATCGCTAAAACAAAACGACTGGCCTCGGGCGGTTTATAGCCTAAACCAATCAACGCGCTGACTGCTTCATTAACAGGATCGTTGCTGATGTTTGGACTGTCATTACTACGTGTCACCGACCCAGTAGGTAGATCATCGAGTCGATCGCGCATTTCTACAATTAAACGTTCGGCTGTTTTCTTACCCACTCCAGGCAGCTTGGTTAAACGTGCGGCATCATTGTTTTGTACACACTGTGCAAATTCGTCTGCTTCGATTCCGGATAAGATGGTCAGCCCCATCTTGGCACCAACGCCATTGACCTTAATTAGAGTACGGAATAAGTGGCGTTCATTCTCAGTAGCGAAACCAAATAATAAATGTGCGTCATCGCGTACGACGAGGTGGGTAAATATCTCTACTTCCTGTTTTACTTCGGGCAAGGCGTAGAAGGTCGTCATCGGTGCTTCGACTTCGTAGCCCACGCCTTGTACATCTAACAATAATAATGGTGGCTGTTTTTTTATAATGATGCCGCGCAGAAAACCAATCATTGAGGTTCCTTTATTGTAAGCGTCCGTAACGAATGCCGCTGACACCTTGCATGCGCAGTAGGCCTTCTCGTGAATTTGCATGACATAATGCGATAGCAAGCGCATCAGCAGCATCGGCTTTAGGCTTCTTGTCCAGACACAACAGGATCTTAATCATGTGTTGCACCTGTTCTTTTGCCGCATGACCTTTACCGACAGTCGCTTGTTTAACCTGATTGGCAGTATATTCATAAACCGGTAAGTCCTGAATGGCACTAGCGGCGATGGCTACGCCACGAGCTTGACCGAGTTTAATTGCTGAGTCGGCATTTCGATTCATAAAAATTTTTTCAATGGAAACTTCTGCTGGTTGGTATTCATGAATAACACTAACAATACCTTCATGAATCATTCTTAGTTTATCGGCCAATGTATCGCCGCTTATTTTTAGAACACCATTACCGACATGTTTGGCGTGGTTTCCTTGAGAGTCTATGATGCCATAGCCTGTATTGATTGATCCGGGATCGATTCCAAGTATCCGAATCACAATTATTTTGCTCGACTACTCATCGTTCGTTAGGTCGTGATTTTAAATAATTGTGTTGCCATCATAGCTAATCTAATTGAGCCAGAACTTCATCAGGTATCTCTGCATTCGAATAGACTTTTTGAACATCATCTAAGTCCTCAAGCACGTCCAGTAGTTTTAACATGCTTTCAGCACCCTTCTTGTCGAGTTCGCTGGAAGTAGATGCGCGCATGGTGATCTCTGCGTTTTCAGGTTCAAGTCCACTCGTAACCAAGGCTTCTTTTGTATCTACAAAACTGTCTGGTTCGGTAATGACATCAATTGAGCCATCGGTATTAGTGACGATATCTTCTGCACCACCTTCTAATGCCGCTTCCATAACGGTATCTTCATCTAGTCCGCTAGGAAATGAGATTAACCCGACCTTGGTAAACAAATAGGCAACCGAACCATCCGTGCCCAGATTACCTCCATGCTTGGAAAAGGCATGACGCACTTCGGAGACCGTCCGGTTTTTGTTATCGGTCATGGTTTCGACTAAAACAGCAACACCGCCTGGACCATAACCTTCGTAACGTAGTTCTTCTACATTATCGTTTTCACTATCCCCCGCACCGCGACTAACAGCCCGATCAATGGTGTCTCTGGTCATGTTGTTAGACAAACCATTGTCTATTGCAGCACGTAATCTTGGATTAGCAGCAGGATCGCCACCGCCCAGCTTTGCTGCCACCGTAATTTCCCGAATGAGTTTAGTGAAGAGTTTGCCGCGCTTGGCGTCTTGTTTGCCCTTGCGATGCTGGATATTAGCCCACTTACTATGACCTGCCATTGATATATTCCGTGCCGATTAAGATTTAAATAGAGATGATTCTAGCATTCATGTCTATCACGCCCAAGATACGCAGCGTAATATTATATTTAAAAAGATTTTTAGGCGTCGCCGGCTAATTTGCCAGCAGGCTTGTTCGCCGTAAAGTCGAGTAACCGCTGTATCGAGCTTTTAGCGCGTTGAGCGATATCTGCTTCGACAAATATTTCATTATCGCCTGTATCCAGAACGCGAGATAGCTTGCGCAAACTATTCATCGCCATCCAGGGACAGTGAGCACAACTAATACAGGTCGCACTTTTTCCTGCCGTCGGTGCCTCAATCAAGATCTTGTCTGGCGCAGCCTCTCTCATTTTGTGAAAGATACCGGTATCTGTCGCCACAATAAATTCTTTGGCGTCCATCTCGGCAACAGCCTGAATGATACCTGTGGTGGAACTCACCAGATCTGCCTGCGCAATAACCGATCCGGGTGACTCGGGGTGTACAAGTACCTTTGCATCCGGGTGATGCTCCCTTAACGCCTCTAACTCTTTTCCCTTGAATTCTTCATGGACGATACAGGCGCCTTGCCAGATCAACATCTCTGCTCCGGTTTCTTTCTGGACATAATCTCCAAGGTATTTATCGGGCGCCCAGATTATTTTTTTGCCTTCAGCAACCAGGTGTTTAATGACATCTACTGCGCTACCGGAAGTCACCATCCAGTCCGCTCGTGCCTTTACTGCGGCGCTGGTATTGGCATAGACAACAACGACATGATCTGGGTGATCATCACAGAACCTTGAAAACGCATCTTCTGGGCAACCAAGGTCTAATGAGCAATTAGCATTTAAATCTGGCATCAAAATACGTTTTTCAGGGTTGAGTATCTTGGCAGTCTCACCCATAAATTTCACGCCACAAACAACAAGCGTGTCAGCATCAGATTCATAACCAAAACGCGCCATGTCCAACGAATCTGAAACATAGCCTCCGGTCTCGTCAGCCAGGACTTGCAAATCGGGCTCAGTATAATAATGCGCAACCAGCACGGCATTTTGTTGTTTAAGCTGCGATTTGATTTTTTGGGTTAATTCAGCACGATCTTCATCGCCGATCTCTTCCACGACCGTAGGAGGGATCTGCTCTTTTGGCAGGCTGTAAGAACGATTGATTGTGGCTTCAGCGGTCATACTCAAAACTATGGCGTACTTGATCCCGTTAAACAAGCTAGGGGACGGGTAAATGTTGGTTTGGAATTATTCTGGTTTATTCGATTTTGCCAATTTAATTCCCAGTTCTTTTAATTGTCTCGGATTGGCCTTCGATGGCGCTGAAGTAAGCGGGCAACTCGCGCTTTGTGTCTTTGGAAAGGCAATCACATCACGAATTGACTCACCGCCGGCCATCAGCATGACAGTACGATCTAGGCCAAAGGCTATACCGCCATGAGGTGGACAACCATAACCTAATGCTTCTAATAGAAAGCCAAATTTTTCTTGCGCTTCTTCTTCGCCAATGCCCAATAACTCTAATACTGCGGATTGCATTTCAGCATCATGGATACGAATAGAACCGCCACCTAGTTCGGTGCCGTTAAGCACTAAATCATAAGCGCGTGATAGTGTTTTTCCCGGGTTTTGTTTAATCCCATCAATATCAGTTGTATTCGGCGCGGTGAAAGGATGATGCAACGAGTCCCAGCGTTTTTCATCTTCGTTATAATCAAACATAGGGAAGTCTATAACCCACATTGGTGCCCATTCGCCCTGGAGTAAACCAAGATCATAGCCTAACTTATTTCTAAGTGCGCCAAGCGCATCATTAACCACCTTGGTTTTATCAGCGCCGAAGAAGACTAAATCGCCATCTGCTGCTTTGGTACGCTCGATGATATTTGTGACCACATCATCCGGCAAGAATTTCAAGATAGGTGATTGCAAACCTTCAATGCCCGCTGCAACATTATTGACCTTGATATAGGCAAGACCTCTGGCGCCAAACTGTGCGATATAGTTTGTGTAGTCATCAATCTGTTTTCGAGAGAGCGTACTACCACCGGGCACATGCAACGTTGCAACACGCCCATCTTCCATATTTGCCGGGCCAGAAAAAACCTTGAATTCAACAGCCTTCATTAAGTCACTGACATCGATTAATTCGAGCGGATTTCTCAGATCAGGCCGATCACTACCATAACGCTCCATTGCCTCGGCATAGGTCATGCGCGGGAAAGGCGATGGCAGATCGACATTCATTATCTTTTTAAACAGCGAATGGATCATCTCTTCCATCATGTCCGTTATTTCGTGTTCGTCCATGAATGAGGTCTCGATATCCAACTGCGTGAATTCAGGTTGTCGATCAGCACGCAAATCTTCATCTCGAAAACAACGAACAATCTGATAATAACGATCCATACCAGACATCATCAGTAATTGCTTAAACAATTGCGGTGATTGGGGCAGGGCAAAGAAATTTCCCGGATGTGTGCGACTAGGGACAAGATAGTCGCGCGCGCCTTCTGGTGTTGCCTTGGTCAACATTGGCGTTTCAATATCGAGAAAGCCTCTATCATCGAGGAAATCCCGCATTTCTTTAACGACCTGCGAGCGTAGACGAAGATTGTTCTGCATTGCTGGACGACGCAGATCGACATAACGATATTTTAATTTCACATCGTCATGGACATTTTCATCATCTAATTGGAAAGGCGGCGTTTTAGCCTTGTTCAAAATCTCTATAGTGTGTCCCAGGATTTCAACTTCGCCAGTGGGCATATCTGGATTAACAGTGCCTTCGGGACGACTACGAACTTTGCCAGTGATACGAATAACGAATTCATTACGAACTGAATCGGCCGTTGCAAACGATTCTGCCCGGTCTGGATCAAATACGACCTGAGCGATACCTTCACGATCACGAAGGTCGATAAAAATGACGCCACCGTGGTCACGACGGCGATGTACCCAACCACAAAGCTCAACTTCTTGGTCGATATGGCTACTATTTAGTTTTCCGCAATAGTCACTGCGCATGTGTTTCTTCCATCTGGCCTGAACAAGGGGCGGAATCTTACGAGTCAGCCGCTGTTTGCGCAACTTTATTACGCGTTAATTCGGTTCTAATCGGGCCAGCAGGGACAATTACGCCCATCGAGATGATAAATTTAAAGCCTTCTTCAATAGTCATATCGAGCTCGGTGATGTCAGCACGCGGCGTCATAAGGATAAAACCAGAGGTTGGATTAGGTGTGGTGGGGACAAATACAGCGGCTAATTCTTCATTAAGCCCATGAATATCTGTCCTAACATCCTCGTTAGTTAAAAAACCAATGCTCCAGATTCCTTTTCGTGGGTATTGCAACATAACGACCTTGCGAAAAGACTTACCATTCGAATCCAATATAGTGGTAGAAATCTGCTTTACGCTGTTATAAATCGACCTTACTAATGGGATGCGGTTGAGGACAGCTTCCCAGAACTCAACCAGACGCCGACCGAACAAATTAGCGGCGAGCATGCCAGTGATTAAAAGGATGCTGATAGCCAGAATGATACCAAAACCCGGGATAGAGAAGCCTAGGACAGCGACCGGTTGGTATTCAGGCGGCAATAAAAAAATGACATTGTCGAGCAAATCGACGACTAGCTTGACTATAACAACTGTTGCAGCAAAGGGCAGCCAAACTAAAAGGCCTGCGATGATGTATTTCCTCAGTGTGCCCATTTACCGGGACAGATTAACCCGTATTGGCCGAGGGTTTTGCTGATTCTTTTTTTGCAGATGAATTGCTGTTGCTATCTGACTTTTTATCGCCAGAACTAGCAGTTTTGTTACTGTCAGATTTATTACTGCTATTGGTCTTAGCCTCTTTGCCTGGTTTTTTGTCCTTAAAGTCGGTTTCATACCAACCTGTGCCTTTTAATTTGAAAGCCGCAGCAGAAACTAGTTTACGCAGGCTATCTTCACCACACTCAGGGCAAGTTTTAGCTGGGTCATCACTTATTTTTTGTAGCATTTCCAGACGATGCTCACAGTGGTTGCATCGATATTCATAAATAGGCACTGATAAAGATCTCCAAAATTAATATCCGCTAGAATACAGTAGAAAATAGGGGCATGACCAACTAATATCAAGATCTTGCCAACCTTGTTACAGTTTATGTTTTACGCACAGGCAAATCTTGGGTATTATCGCCGCCTTTGTTGCATCGGCATACAGATATTCGCTGCTGCAATACACTGAAATCTCACACCGGGCCGTTAGCTCAGCCGGTAGAGCAGTGGATTTTTAATCCATTGGTCGGGCGTTCGAATCGCCCACGGCCCACCATTTCATTGCCTTTCAAGTGTTTGTCGTCGACAAAAGTTTATGCGCATGGATAACTTTGCCCGTCAATTTTGAACTATAGCCCGGTAATTTATTAATTTTGCTTTTAAGTTTGTCGTCTTTCATTAATGAGCGAAACGATTCTGTTATGTTATTAGGCAACGATTTTTTCACGGCAATAACATAATTCTCGGTAATAAGAGGAATGAAAGAAAGTTTGAACTCAACCGCAGCCGCTTTTAATCCAAAGCCAACATCTGCATGCCCACTTGAAATCATCGCAGCAACGGCTGTATGTGTGAACTCCTCCTTGTCATAACCCCCTATCTGCTTTTTATTAATACCATGTAATCTAATCAATTCATCGAATATTGCCCGTGTTCCCGATCCTTTCTGTCGATTAAGAAACCTGATAGAGCGACGTGTTAAATCTTTTAGGGATTTAATATGTTTTGTCTTCGCCGGATTTAACATTAGCCCCTGTTCGCGAATGGCGAGTTGTATCAAGATGTGTTTATTGTCATCTAGCCACGGAGCATATTTTGCGGCAAGAATATCGGCAAGCGGCCCTTCCGGAAAATGAAACCCGACAATGTCTGCTTGTGGGGAGTTTAAAAGTTTGAGGCTGTCGAGACTTCCTTGTGAATAGAACTCAATATCAAGGCGCGAGGACGCAGAACATATCGACTGTAGATAAGTAATTGCAAGATCGTGGCTAGTGTAAGCGTTAAGCTTTTTCTTATTATTGCTGGCATCAGTAAAAGCTTCGATCCTTTTGTTAAGCTTATTTGCATTCTCATTCAGTTTTGTAAAATACTCTGCCTCAATAATACGCTTAGTTTGCAAAAGCTCTTTCCCCAGTAAACTAAGCTGCGTGCCTCTACCTCGCTCCATATTACACAGCGGCGAGCCAAACACTTCATTCCAATAACGAATAATCCCCCACGCTGTGCGATAAGACACCCCCATTACTTTGGCAGATGTTTGCAGTGAGCCAGTTTCGTTAATGCAACTTAATAGCGGCAACAGACGCTGATCCAGTTCTTTGCCTGTATCAGAAATTAGCCAGCGGACATCAAATTTAAATTTCATATATGAATTAAAATACATATTTATTATTACAAGATCAAATATACAATAATTACATTAACTGCATGAAATATGCTTTTTTTTACATATTTAAATTTAAAAGGAAAACCGATGCGATTATCTACTAGGTATTTTTTTATATTGTTATTAGGCGTGCTTGTTACTCCGGTGGCACATGCAAATAGTAATCAAGCATTAATGGAGTTGCTTAAGGCTCTGGAAGACAATGGAACGATAAGTAAAGACGTGTATGACTTGGTGGCTGAAGTAGCTAAGCAGGGACAAACTGGAGAGCATGCCGTGGTCGCTAAAGCTGATGTAAAAAAAATGGTCCAGGAAGAAGTAAAGGTCGCTACCAAAGATCAGCCGGAAATAACTATAAAGGATAAATTTGAAATTAAGTCTGCCGACAAGGATTTTAGTCTACGCGTTGGTGGCCGGATACAGGCGGATGCAGCGGCTTATTCGGAAGACGCGCGCAAACATAATGACGGTACAGAGATGCGTCGTGCTCGTTTATTTGTACAGGGTACGTTATGGGAGGCATGGAAGTATAAACTGCAATACGATTTTGTTAGTACCGGAAACAGCGGTATCGCAGATGCTTATATCCAATACGCTGGTTTAAAAGATTGGTCATTTACCGTAGGCCATTTTAAACAAGCGTTTAGCTTACAAAATATGACGAGCTCTAAATATATTACATTTACGGAGCGTGGCTTACCGCATTTGTTTACCCCTGGAAGAGCGATAGGCATAGCTGCTGGCCGAAGTAGTAACAACTGGAGCGTGAATGCAGGCCTTTTTGGTGAAGGCATAGATGGCGCCAGCAGTGATGAAGACGAAGGTTATGCCATCACTGGCCGTGCTACTTATGCACCTATTCTAGACCAGCAACAACACGTACACCTCGGGACTTCTATCTCCTATCGCAATAGTGGCTCCATTGATGCGATCAGGTTTCGAGAACGGCCGGAATCGCACCTTACCAATACGTTCGAAGTTGACACTGGTTCTTTAAACGCGGATTCAAATCTACGTCTTGTCGGTGAATTAGCTTACACCTATGGTTCTTTATCGCTACAGGGCGAATATTATTACATCGGTATAGAGCGTGATGGGCCGAATCCTGATCTGGATTTCTCAGGTTATTATTTAGAAGGCAGTTGGTTTCTAACTGACGACATGCGTAGCTACAGTGGTAACAAAGGATCTTATGGCAAGGTTAAGCCTAGATCGATCGTTGGCAAAGGCGGTATCGGTGCATGGCAGCTCGCCGTTCGCTTTAGTAGCGTTGACCTAAATGACAATGATATTACCGGCGGTGATGCGCAGAACTTTAGCCTGGGTTTAAATTGGTACGCAACGAACAATATTCGTATGAGTGCTAATTATATCAATGTGCTGGATGTTACTGGCGGGGCAGGAGACGGCGACGAACCGGAAGCGTTCCAAATGCGTGCGCAGGTTGAATTCTAGGTTTTAATAACTAATTTTAGGAAATAATCATGAAAAAGCTTTTATCAATATTGTTTATATCATTATGTTGCGCCTCATTAAATAGTAGTGCGGATGTAGAACGACTAAAGATGGCAACAACGACCAGTACTGATAACTCAGGTTTATTGGCCGTATTAAACCCTCCTTTTGAAAAGAAATATAATGTGAAGCTAGATGTTATTTCGGTGGGAACAGGGAAGGCGATACGTTTAGGCAAGAATGGTGATGTTGATCTGATCTTTGTGCATGCACCAGAAGCAGAAAAGAACTTCGTTGCTGAAGGCTCAGGTATTGAGCGAGAACCTGTTATGCACAATGATTTTATCATCGTTGGTCCGGCAGCTGATCCCGCAGGTCTTAAAAATGCGAATAATATTGTCGAGGCAATGGCAAAACTAATTGAAGCAAAACATGTTTTTGTTTCACGGGGCGATGATTCGGGCACGCATAAAAAAGAGAAGGACCTCTGGAAAAATACAGGCAAAGAACCTACTGGCGATTGGTATCTTGCTGTTGGTCAGGGCATGGGAGTCGTGTTAAGAATAGCCGATGATAAAGAAGCGTATACATTGACCGACCGAGGCACCTACCTGGCCTATAAAGACAAGATGAAATTAGGCGTAATATTTGAAAACGATCCAGGACTCTTTAATCCTTATCACGTGATCATGGTAAACCCTGAAAAACATCCGCACACAAAAATTGATATGGCGAGAAAATATTCAAGTTTTATCCGTAGCGGTGAAGGTCAAAACTTAATCCGAAACTTTAAGGTTAACGGTGAAATATTATTTCATCCGGACGTCATTAAATAAGCACGATGATTTTTTTAACGATGCGTAGGGACGATGAAAAACGGAAGCGTTTATGTTTATAATACATCTTTAGCACCAAAACAGTTTGTTTTAGTCATTCATTAAAAAGAGGACGCTACTGATGAACGAAGATCATATTATTGCTGCAATTCTTGCTGCCGGGTTAATTTCACAAAATAAAGACGATACTATCGAGCCGAAAGACGCTGTTGGTTTGTATGGACTATGTCTGACGGAACTGATCGCATCTAACCGATCCCCCAAATAGCAAACACGGATATGCAGCTTTTTCTATGACCAGGTTTTTATTTGCTTCCCAACCTTATTTAAGGGAACTAGCATTAAGTTTTAAGAGATAGAAAACTGTAAACAATAAAATAACTGCGAAGCTTATCCAGCCAAATGTTGAATTGTATTGGCTTACCATGTAATCATAATTACTGTTGTGGGTTCTATTAGTGAAGTAATCAGCGAGTTTGATTAACATTACTATACCCGCATGAACACCTATGCAAGCAGCAATCCCCCGATGCTTTAATCTCAATAAGCCAAGCAGCACGCCAAAAATAAACAGCGTTAAAAAATAATCTACAATAGACCATTCATGAAAACGGCGAAATGCTTCTGGCATCATGCTAATTCCAGTTAACCAGCTAATGTCAGTATCTGCTGGCAAATCACGATACCGAATAAAGTGCACGGTTGAATAAACAAGGCTCGAAAAGAACACGGTAATTACCGCCCCTGTCTGTTTGTATAATCCGGTAAACAAAGCACCTCTAAAAATTGACTCTTCAACCAAACCTATTAATAAGCCTGCAAGCAAGGCTTTTGCAATACGCTCAGCGATGGAGGCCATTGTAATGCTACGATTGGTATCAATCTCATGGATGCCAAGTAAAAGCAATAACACCTCGATTATTAGCATAATGATCATGCCGTATATAAAACCATTGAACATGCTATTCAAAAACTTGAGCGACTTTCCACTATAACCAAATGCCTTGAATGATAGTGAATTGTATAGCTGCAAATAAACACCGCTGATAATCAAACCGCTAATCAGTGTCGCGTAAGTAAGGTATTTGCGAAAAGCAAGCCCCAACACAGGGTCTAGTAATAATTTTAATGGGTATGCAGCTATGGCACCTACAAAAAACGCAAGCACAACGAACAAGCAAAATATTATTATCGCACGCATGAAGTTAAGGCAAGGTAAATTATTCTATCCGCGTTTCAATAGAGTCTGCGTTATTTTTATTATCACGCCAGCTAAGCTCAAGCTTATCTCCAGTACTGGCGCCTTTGAACATAAATGATAGATAAGGGTTTTTTGAAACAGCCCGGCTCCAATCACACGACATAACAACCTTATCATTATGTTTTACGATAACTTCCTTAATGTAATGTGTCGGCACAAGCTCGCTGGTCTCGTTATCGATACGAAACCCGGTCTCCATAGGGTGTCTAATAATAGCGCGTACTGTCGTGACACCATTGTTAGTTTTTGTTTTTAATCGTATGCTTGATGCCATTTAGCCACAACCTCCTTCATGCACTTCTATGAATGTGCGCGCACTAAATATCGCACCATCGCTTTTTACCGTGACGATGATATTCGATGACTCCTGTATTTTTATTCGCGTTGAAATAAAACCTACACAGTCAGGGGAAAGATCAAAGTTTGCAATTAATGGATTGGGGTTTTTATCAACGAATATTGTAATGGACTCGATCTTAGGCAAGTCTGTTTTTATTTTAACCGGCACTACAGCGCCGTTTTCTACAACAGAGTGTACTCCTATGGCGATCTCCCCAGATTCTTTTATCTCTTGATCGGGAAAATAAGCAGCAATAGCCTTATCGAGATCTACAGCAGAAAATGCAACTTCATTCCATTTAGCAAAGGCTGTTATGGGTTTCAATAGACTGGAAATCAAGACCATTGATCCTGATGCTAAATATTTAAATGTGTCTCTGCGTAACATAGGTATATATTTTCAATGATTATTTAAGGCCTTCTTCAAGCTCAAGCTCATACTTGAATTCAGCCATACGTGCGTTAATGCGTTGTTCCTGATAATAATCGATTTGGTATTGTTGCTTAATAAATTTAAGTTTATCTACGGCGAGCTGGGTTTGCGCAGCTAGATAATAATATTCTGACTGTATAATTGCCGTTTCTATTTCATTACCGAGCATTGCCTCTGCTTGTCCGAGCAGACTGTAGCTCTCCAGATCATGCTGGTGATGCCTTTCATAATTTTTTAAAACATCTCTGGCTTCTTTTCCATTACTCACATCAAGCAGTGCTTTACTATAAGCCATTACAACCGGCCTGTAATCGGGATAAAGACCATAGGCCTTTTTGAATACAGTAAACGCCGCATTGTAGTTTGATTGGGCCGTTTCAAGTTTTGCCGCCAACAATAAATAGGCGACATCATCAGGGTTATCTTTTAATAAATAATCGACCTGCTGTGTTGCTTGGACAAACTCACTTTGCGCAATGTAAGCATAAGCCAATCCATATCGTATAGGCAGCTTTTCTTTTGCAGAGCCCTGGTTTTCAAGCAGCGTTTGTCGCAAAACTTTAGCGGCTTCCGCTGCTGTCTTGGATGTATTTACGAAAAGTTTATACCGAATCAGATTATATGAATGAGTATTCGTGAATTCTTTCTCGGGAAATTCTTCGGCACGCGCGCGCGAATCAGCTATTCGAGATGTTGTTAGAGGATGTGTACGCACAAACTCCGGCGCAGCACTTTGGGAATATCTTGATAGTTGTTGTAGTTTTTCAAAGAAAGCGGGCATACCCCTAGGATCATAGCCAGCTCTTTCCAGCAGTTGCATTCCAATGCGATCCGCCTCTTGCTCATTGGCGCGAGTAAAATTGGCCTGATTTTGTGCTGCTAAACCACTAACTCCAGCAATAGCTGCGGCACCAGCCTCTGAATTTTTCATTCCAATAAGGATTGCCCCTATCAATGCGGCGGTTTGAAATAAACTATATTTGCTAGCCTCTTCAAACTGGCGCGCTAGATGACGCTGTGTAACGTGTGAAATTTCATGTGCCATTACAGCGGCTAATTCGCTTTCGTTGCTGGAATTTAAAATGACCCCGCTATTCATGCCAATCATGCCCCCAGGTCCGGCAAAGGCGTTGATGCCCGGGTTATTAACTACAAAAAATGTAAAGGGTTGCTCATTATTATCACTATGCGAAGCTAGCCTATATCCAAGCGACTGTATGTAAGACTCAACTTCAGGGTCTTTACTTACACTGGCAAGATGACGTATTTGATTTAAAAATATCTTGCCGAGTCGCCTCTCATATTTAGGAGAAACGATACTGCCGGCAGAATCACCAAAATCAGGCAGGTCGTTAGCGACGGCAAGAAACGGCAATAACACAAGAAAAAAAATAAAAACCTTGTTAATTATTTGTCGACAGGGGCTCAAAAAAGTCATTTAAAAGTATATTTTGATGATATTTAATACAACACATTATCTTATGTTTACTTTATCATTCGCAGTTTAACATGACTAATATAGACCCGGTCTCATGTAGTTCGGTTTCATATTTAATTCATAATCTGGGGGAAATAAGTTTATGACAGTGGCGAAAAATGCTTTTTATGCACAGTCTGGTGGTGTTACCGCGGTTATCAATGCCAGCGCATGTGGCGTTGTAGAAACTGCGAGGCAACATCCAGAAAAGATCGCAAAGCTCTTTGCTGGGCGTAACGGCATTATTGGCGCATTGACTGAAGACTTGATCGACACCAGCCTGGAGTCTGATGCTGATATAGCCGGCTTACGGTATACACCTTCTGGAGCATTTGGTTCTTGTCGCTTTAAATTAAAAGGCCTGGAAGAAAGTGAGGCAGAATATAAACGCTTAATCGAGGTATTTAAGGCGCATAATATTAAGTACTTCTTTTATAATGGAGGTGGTGACTCAGCGGACACCTGCCATAAAGTCTCGCAAATTTCTGAAAAAATGGGCTACCCAATTCAAGCCATTCATGTCCCAAAAACCGTTGATAACGACTTGCCGATCACCGATGTTTGCCCGGGATTTGGATCAGTAGCTAAATATATTGCGATTTCAACTCGCGAGGCATCATATGATGTTTGTTCGATGGCTAAGACCTCAACCAAAGTGTTTGTCCTCGAAGTGATGGGGCGTCATGCCGGCTGGATTGCCGCAGCTGGTGGTTTGGCCTCTGACGAAGAGAATGATATCCCTATTTTGATTTTATTTCCCGAGGTCGAGTTTAACCAGAATGCCTTCATCAGCAAAGTGAAGGAAAAAGTTGAAACATATGGATACTGCTCAATCGTAGTTTCTGAAGGCGCGCATTGGCCAGATGGTAAATTCCTGGCAGAACAAGGAACACACGATGCATTTGGTCATGCCCAATTAGGAGGTGCTGCACCTGTTGTGGCTAATATGATCAAAGATGCTTTAGGCTATAAATACCATTGGGCCGTTGCCGATTATCTTCAGCGTGCAGCACGACATATCGCATCGAAGACTGATGTTGATCAAGCCTATGCCTTGGGCAAAGCAGCTGTAGAAATGGCTATTGCCGGAGAGAATGCGGTCATGCCGACAGTTCATCGTATATCCGATGAACCCTATGTTTGGGAAATTGGCAAAGCAAGACTGGAAGATGTCGCAAATGTTGAAAAGATGATGCCAAAAGAATTTATTACAGAAGATGGCTTTGGTATCACCGGGGCATGCCGACGATACCTAAGCCCTTTAATTGAAGGGGAAGACTACCCGCCATACAAAGGCGGTATGCCACAATATGTGACATTAAAGAATACGCCCGTTAAAAAAATATTAAACACAGAGTTCAAGCTCTGAATTAATGAAGCTGATCAATAGTGTCAGTTAAGCTTTATTACGTTCATGATCCAATGTGCAGTTGGTGCTGGGCATTCAGACCAGCATTACTTTCTTTGATCGAGGGCTTGCCAAAGCAAATAACGCTAGTCCGTCTATTAGGTGGTTTGGCACCTGATAATGAAGCACCTATGCCAGAGGAGACTCGACAGTATGTACGTAGTCACTGGCAGACTATTCAAGAGCAAGTTCCAGGCACCGTATTTAACTATGATTTCTGGTTGAATTGCGAACCACGAAGAAGCACCTACCCAGCCTGTCGAGCTGTGATTGCAGCCCGACAACAAGGAGAAGCTTTTGATATAACGATGAACCTTGCTATTCAGCAAGCGTACTATTTACAAGCGAGAAACCCATCCTTGCTTTCGACATTGATCGAATTATCCGTAGAGATTGGCATAAATGAAGGCAAGTTTGCACTTGATCTACAGTCGCCAGAAACAAATGAGATCTTACAACACGAGATTCAGCTATCACGACGATTAGGCGTAAATAGATACCCAAGTTTGTTATTAGACCATGAAAGCGGCCAAACCAGCATTGGCGTGAATTATCTAAGTCCTCAAATAATGCTGAAAGAAATTAACCGAATGGTTTAGGTATGATGATTAACGAAATTTAAAATGTATCGTAGAAAAGCTAATTTGAATTGATAAAGGCGGCAATTATGAGTTCATTTACTCACGGCTTCACGCTAGAAAACTTAAAAGGTGATGTTTATGGCGGCCTAACAGCCGCAGTTGTCGCTTTGCCATTAGCCCTGGCCTTTGGCGTGGCATCCGGACTAGGGCCTTTGGCGGGCATGTATGGCGCCATAATAGTTGGTTTTTTTGCAGCAATATTTGGCGGGACACCGGCGCAAGTCTCCGGACCAACCGGGCCTATGACCGTAGTGATGACAGCTATAGTTATACATTTTGCAGATAACCCGGCAATCGCATTTACCATTGTTATGTTAGGCGGCGTATTTCAAATCCTCTTCGCGATGTTAAAGTTTGGTCGTTATATCAACCTTGTGCCCTATCCTGTGATATCGGGGTTCATGAGCGGGATAGGCTGCATTATTATCATTTTACAATTAGCACCTTTTCTAGGTCAGCTATCCTCAAGCAGTCCGTTAAAATCAATTTTAGATCTGCCAGATCTATTCAACCAAATACAATCGCATGCATTAATTTTAGGTTTAACAACTCTCGCTATCGTTTGCTTTATCCCACAGCGTTTGAGTCGTTATATTCCAGGGACATTGCTTGCTTTAGTAGTCTCTACACTCTTGGGTATTTATATGTTTAATGATGTGAAAGTCATTGGTGAAATACCCAGCGGTCTTCCGGTACTACAGATACCCGTTATTTCAATAGTTGAATTTTCAATAATCATTAAATATGCCCTCGTTCTCGCGTTTCTTGGTTCCATTGATTCATTATTGACCTCATTAATCGCTGACAGTATTACACGAACACATCATAAATCTGACCGAGAGTTATTTGGTCAAGGTATTGGCAATATTGCCAGCGGTCTATTTGGAGGCCTTCCCGGCGCAGGCGCGACTATGAGAACAGTCGTTAATGTACGTGCCGGTGGGCGAACGCCGATCTCAGGCGCATTGCATGCCCTTGTGTTATTGCTAATGGTCTTAGGCCTGGGCACATTAGCCGAGCATATCCCGCATGCGGTACTTGCCGGCATATTGTTGAAGGTTGGCTTTGATATTGTTGACTGGAATTATTTGCAGCGTATACATAATGCGCCTCGATCAGGGGTCCTGATCATGTTGACCACATTATTATTGACTGTCTTTGTTGATCTGATTACTGCTGTTGCTATCGGCACGATAATGGCGAGCCTGATATTCGTTAAGCGTATGTCCGACTCACAAGTGGAAAACATGAGAATTTTAGGAGGCTCGAATGACAGTCATGATCTGCCAGAAGAAGAAGCCAGGATACTCGAGAATGCGGGGGGGCATATAGTCTTGTTTCATATTGAAGGGCCTATGAGCTTTGGTTCTGCTAAGGAGGTTGTCCAGTTATTAACGACCGACCGCGAGCAGGATGTCTTGATTATCGACTTTTCAAATGTGCCATTTATTGATAGCACCGCATCGCTGGCAATAGAAGAAGTGATACTCAAAGTGCAAGGAGATAATGATTCAGTTGTTTTATGTGGAATGTGCTCAGCGGTAGATAAAGTATTGAGCCAGATCGGCGTAGCCAAATTATTGCCCAAAACTCATATAACGCAGACACGCCTACAGGCATTGAAAATATCAGAGCAAATATTGGAAAAATAGCCAAGCTCACCTGAATTCAATATGGCTCAGAAATAAAGCACACTAAATTATTTATATCTCAGACGTGCATGAAAGGCATCTCTACAGGCTTGTCTAGAACTCTTGGGCGTAAATATATACGAAAGTAGACTAAAAATGAGAACTTAGTCCCTCATTTTGAGTCGAAAGTGACACTTTAGAACTCAGATAGAGTAATTAATTAAGAAAAAATGATGCTTCCAAGAGCTGCCTCTTAAATTAACAATTGCTAACTAGTTCCAAAAAGAGTAGAGACTTTTAGGAAACTTTCTTTATAATGCCTATAAATGAATCATGTAGTTAAACCATCATCTTATGTATGTTAGAAGTTTTCCTGCCAAGTTAAACTCAAAATCACACGAATTAATAACTATAGTATGAAGATTGTAAAAGGAGAATTAAGTCTCGGGCGATTCCTAGTGCCTTACCGAATTTATGGTGAAGCAGAGAAAACTATTGTCTGTATTAGTGGAGCTAAACAGACAATGGCAGCATGGAGATCGTTCGTTAGTCACTTCGTTGCAGATTATTCTGTCGTTGTGTTTGATCTTCCTGGGCAAGGCCGCGGGCAAATATTATCAGGAAACCCCGGCATTACTTTTGACGAACAGATTGATGTATTACATAACGTAATTAATGAAACGAACAGAAATGGCACAGTAATCCTCGCTGCTGCTTCATGGGGAACGATAATCTCTGTTGCACTAGCTGCTCGTTATCCGGAATTAGTGGATAAAATGATCTTGGGTAGCTTTGGCGCCAAACCTAGCAAGGCAGTTATCGAAGTAATCCGAGAAGGACAAAAACTGTTCGACACGAACAAGACTGATGACATCGCCCCTTTAATGATAGAAAAATTTGGTCAACACATTCCCGACACCCATAAAAAGCAGATTATCGAGCAGTTTCGCGGTATGAGCCGAGAACAATTCCTTAGCTTTTATGACCATTGTGAATTTGTTGAGCAGGCGTCCGATATCGAAGATTTTATCGACTTGGGGAATATCACTGCGTCTACTCTTATATTGAGTGGTGAGTTTGATGCGATTCTTGATCCGGGCGATATAGAGAAAGCATCTTCCCGAATCCCTGATTGTGAATTCAAGATGATCCCGGGGGCTGGACATTTCCTACACTGGGAACAAGCAGACATCCTTCATACCTACAGTGAGTTCCTCGCCAGATAATAACCTGGAAGGCAATGACCTTCCTGAATCTACACTTGATTTGAAGCCGATTGATAAGGTTTCTAATATTGAGCCGGAAGAATTCTCAAAATCATATTTCAAACCACTTCGACCATTGGTAATTCAGGATGTGGCTAAAGCTTGGCCCGCACTTGATAAATGGAGTCCTGAGTTCTTCAAAGAAAAGCACGGTGATAAACAAGTTAAAGTCTATGATGCCAGTTTTGTGGCAGCGGGGAAAAACTATATGTCAAAGACAAAGGTCATCCCCTTTCGAGAATACATCAATGCCGTAATAGCAGAAGAACAAGACTTGCGTATGTTTCTTTACAATATAAAGTCTGAAATTCCTGAATTGGTCGATGACATTGTTTTTCCGTCCCTATTGAAAGGGCTTTCTAAAAACTTTGTTTTCATGTTTTTTGGCAGTAAAGGCTCGGTTACCCAAATGCACTTTGATATCGATATGTCTCATGTTTTACATACCGCAATGTACGGGAAAAAGACCGTCTATTTATTTCCTTATGAACAAGGCAAAAACTTACATCGTTATCCGTTTACCTGCCGGAGCTATGTTGATATTGAAAAGCCCGATTTAGAACGCTTTCCTAATATGAAAAACCTGAAAGGCTATAAGGTAGTAATTGAGAAAGGAGATTCCTTATACATACCCGCGGGTTACTGGCATCACTTTGTTTATGATGATGCAGGTTTTGCCATATCATTACGTTGTGCGAATCAAACAGTGCTGGGCAAATGTCATGGTTTCTACAATCTGATAATAATGCAAAGTATCGACAGGGTGATGAATAAACTTATACCAAAGAACTGGTTTGACTGGAAACAACAGCAGGCACTCAAGACGATTTAATCATTCTACATACTTATAAATAGCTTTTTATTACACTCCATTTTTTCAATTTTTCCTGTACGGTCATTGATGCATGTGCCGGGCTTGTAGAAGGCAAACGTATTTGCCTAAGCCGAATACTTTTTAGATTAATTGATATAAATCGTTTGAAGAACCGTTCAGCTGTCGCACCATTAAAGAATACGGTGTTGATATATTTGTGGCTCGCAAAGAAAACATCAAAGTCATTGGGCCGTGCTGAAGACAGGTCAATATTTGAGTCGAGACTGCCCTCACGATCACAACTCGCCAAAACATCCCACACTGCAATGTGGTTTAGTTTGAGATATTTCTTTCTTTGCGGATAGTTTAAATCCGGTTTGATATTTAATAGATCTGACATGATTTGCCAGAAGCAATTTTGAGGGTGCGCATAATATTGATGCTTTTCCAATGACCGTTTCCCCGGCATGGATCCAAGAATCAGGATACGGGCATCAGGAGCTGCAATTGGCGGAAAACCGTGATTAGTAGACATAATTCAGAAATTACGGTTTCTAATTGAAACACCTCAAGAAATTATTGCAAAAAATAGTGTGTAAGATTTTGCACTTGTCGGATATGCAAGTACAATCTGCACCACTTTTTGGCATCGGCAAGACAGAGGGGGACATTGTCGGTGATTCTTTTACTCTTTTGTCCTTAAAATTAATAACTTATAAAAGTTAGGGGAATTTATATGTCAGGCATAACAATATGGGTAACTATAATCCTATCGCTGATGGGCTTGGGAATAGCCTTCTTTTACATGAAGAAGGTTGTAAGTATACCACTTGATCTTGGGCTGGATGAAGCTCAGGCGAAGAAGCTAACCTTCATCCACGGCGCTATTGCCGATGGAGCCATGGCTTTCTTGAAGCAGGAGTACAAAGTCCTGACGATCTTCATGGTGGTATTTGCCGCCATTATCGCCATTCTGATCAACGATACTCATACCCCTGATATTCATGAGGGCATCTATACTGCTATCGCTTTCCTCTTTGGTGGCGCGATATCCATCGCTTCTGGCTATATCGGCATGAAGGTAGCGACTCAAGGCAACGCAAGAACGACGGTTTCTGCGAAAAAAGACATTTCTGCAGCTTACGATGTGGCCATTAACTCTGGTGCGGTTATGGGGTTTGCCCTGGTAGGACTGGCGACCCTCGGACTGGTTATCATCTATGTGGTGATGAACACCTTGCTTGCTGATCTTGGGCCTGAGAATAACCACATCCTTATGGAAGTGATTGCTGGCTTTGGGCTAGGTGGTTCTACAATTGCGTTATTTGCACGAGTTGGCGGCGGCATCTTCACTAAGGCCGCAGACGTTGGTGCTGACCTTGTAGGTAAGGTTGAGCAGGGCATCCCGGAGGATGATCCCCGTAACCCTGCCGTGATCGCAGACAACGTTGGCGACAACGTGGGTGATGTTGCTGGTATGGGCGCTGATCTTTTCGGTTCTTGTGCAGAAAGCACCTGTGCTGCAATGGTTATAAGTGCGGTAGTTTTTGCTGGTAACCCGGATGCATTGCTGTTCCCAATTTTGATCAGTGCTGTAGGTATTCCAATAGCCCTGCTCACTAAGCTAATGGTTGGCGTAAAGACTGAAGACGATGTTGCTCCTGCTTTAATGAAGCTGCTAATCATCTCCAGCGCCATCATGGCAGTGGTCATGTACTTCTTTACTGTTGCTCTGATCCCGGACAACTTCGTGTTAAACGGTGCGGACTATACGAATATAGGCGTTTACTTCTGCTTCCTGGCCGGTCTGGTATCGGGCTTAGCGGTTGGTTTATTAACCGGTTACTACACCTCCGAAAAATTTGCCCCCGTTCAGGAAGTCGCCAAGTCTTGTGAGACGGGTGTTGCTACCAATATTATCTACGGCCTCGCCTTAGGTTATAAGAGTACGGTACTTCCCTACTTAGCAATTGCGATAAGCATCTTCATCTCCTGGGAACTTGCGGGCATGTACGGCATAGCAATCGCCTCTTTGGGTATGTTGGGTAGCCTCGTGCTAACCCTGACTATCGATGCTTATGGGCCTGTTGCCGACAACGCCGGTGGTATTGCGGAGATGGTAGGCCTGGAATCAGAAGTTCGACGTAGAACTGACATATTAGACTCCGCTGGCAATACTACTGCGGCCATTGGTAAAGGTTTTGCGATCGGTGCTGCGATATTGACTTCACTAGCCTTGTTCGCGGCCTTTATCACTATCGCCGAAACTTTGCGCGGTGAGCCGATTAGTATGAGCTTACTAGAGCCCTTGGTTTTCACTTTCCTCTTCATTGGTGCAGTTCTGCCATTCCTGTTCTCTGCCATGACCATGAAGTCGGTAGGTGCTGCGGCATTTGCGATGATTGAAGAAGTGCGTCACCAGTTCAAGAATATTCCGGGCATCATGGATGGCACGGGTACTCCTGACTATGCGAAATGCGTAGCCATCTCAACGAAAGCAGCGCTAAAAGAAATGATCGCTCCCGGCGTTCTAATTATGGGTTCACCCATTGTTGTGGGCTTCCTGTTCGGGGTTGAAGCAGTAGCGGCTATGTTGATTGGCTCGCTGGTTGCTGGTGGCGTACTGGCTATCGCCTCATCCAACAGTGGTGGAGCATGGGACAACGCCAAGAAATATATCGAAGCAGGTAACCACGGTGGCAAGGGCTCTGATGAGCACACTGCAGCTGTTGTTGGTGATACTGTTGGTGATCCGATGAAAGATACTTCAGGCCCTTCACTAAACATCCTGATCAAGCTATCTGCCATCCTTAGTCTGGTGTTCGCGCCGTTCTTCGTTCAATATGGCGGTATCTTGCTCTAAGCGAGTAAAACGTTCAAAAAAAGGGAGTCATTTGACTCCCTTTTTTAATGCTTGGGAATTGTCATAATTCTTTGCAAGACTCAAAGTGGAACAGAACCCGCCAGGTGAGAGATTCCGTAACATTACTGATCCACTTGATGCAGTAGGCAGCACCACTAAAGCTGTTGCCAAAGGCTATGCTATCGGCTCAGCAGCGCTAGCACACTGGTTCTTTTTACTGACTATACGCATGGACTGGATATGTCAGGTAAAGCGACTAGGCTTTCTTTATCCGATCCGATGGTGATTATCGGTTTATTTCTAGGCGACACGATCCCTTTTAAGAAACGCCATGCAAAAGTTTCTGCGTTTCAAAAAGCGGCAAGCCCATAACGCCACTATAACTTCCTTCTAAATGCTTTATAAAGATAGCTGCCTTACCCTGAATAGCATAACCACCGGCCTTTCCAATGGGCTCGTCTGTTTTACAATAACCCGCTATTTCATTTTGTGACAATTTTTTAAAAGTCACTTTATTAATATTCAATAGGCATTTTTCATGTTTATGAATCAAGCTCACTGCGGAGAGGACAGTGTGCGTCTTGCCAGATAGTTTTTTAAGCATAGCTGCCGCGTCTTCTCTGCTTTCCGCTTTTCCCAAAATATGCCTATCTAAGACCACGGCTGTATCTGCAGCTAGAACGGGAAAATCTTCGTCACTGAATGCATTTCCTGCACGCGCTTTTTCCAGGGCTATTCGTTGCACATAATCTTCTGGTTTTTCTTTACCATCCCAACTTTCATCAATATCGATATCGATAACTTGAAATTCAACACCAATTTGATCCAGCAACTCACACCGGCGAGGCGACCTTGAGGCTAGATAAATCTTCATGGATGTTAGCTTAGTCAGCTTTCTCCAAACCACCGAATTCTTCGAGCAATTCTTTTATGAATTCGTGTATTTGCAAAGTCATCACGGCAAAATCTTGATCGAACTGCGTTGCCCTGTCGTTAGTATCATCTTCGGCTTGTTCCTGAATAATATCCTCGAAGCGTAAACGCTTAATTGAGAAGTCATCAGCCAGTACAAAACGAATCGCATCTCGCCATACCAAAGCAAGCTGGATCACTCTTTTGCCCGCTTTTAAATGGCTCATTATCTCAGAGCTTTCCAATTCCTGATTTTTGCAGCGAACAATATTTTTACTCTCTCTAGGGTTTTGTAACTCACATTCATTATCGAGTTCAAACGCATCAGGCGTTGTCTCCTGTAACCAATGTGTCATGATATTCGCTGCATCGCCATGACATTTTAATGGCACAACCGGTAAGCTGCCCAAGGTTGCACGCAGGTGATCCATGAACTCTTCTGCTTTATTTGCGCTGGCAGAATCAATGATCAGCAATTTGTTTTTTGGATCAAAATAAGCATAGACGAGATACGAACGCGTTAATGCCCGTGGTAACAGTGTATGTATGACATCTTCCTTAATCGTGCGTTTTTCTTTTCGATAAACACTGCGCGCCTGTGCCGCTTCGAAATCAATCACCTTCTCTTCGACCATTTCATTGATTGCGGCTGGCGGTAGAATTTTTTCCTGTTTGCGCGCGCAGATCATAGTGTAACCACCGCAACTATGCGTATATTGTTCACTATCCTTGCCTAATGGCGGCACCCAGCCATAGCGAGAAAAGTCCATATTCGTACATGGGGTAAAATCCTGTTGATGTAATGCAATCTCGAGCGTATCAGGCGTTAAATCAATCTCTTTGGTAAAACGGTAAATTCGAAGGTTTTTGAACCACATATTATTCTTGTCTTTAGTCGAAAAAAAGACGAATTATCTCGCACCTGTCCCAAGACAAGCAAGGATAATTAACAGGTCTTTCGTTGCTACCACTAGAGTGTGATAATTGCCCAATATTTAATAATTAATCCATATGATGAAATCATCCGTTAATAAATTGCTCGAAAAGAATCGTGAATTAATTCACTCAGAGATGATGAAGGTCAGTTCACACGTACAAAGAGAAGAAAAAAACACTGACTGGATTATCAATACAATCACACTGGAGGGTTACGATGTGCCGTTTAGATTCAAACGCAAAAAAGGATACCGAAATCTCAAAGGGGCACGGGTAAACTTAACATATTATATTGGTGTGGAAAAAGTTGCCGGTTTTGACATGGAAGTGATGAACGTTGTTCGAATAAAGATGGCTTAATCTGGCCGCCATTAATGAAAGACTATACGAAACAAAATGACAATAAGTCGTAAACACTACTCGGGAAAAGACTTTCGTCGAGCTCTCTCTATAGAAGAATTACACCATGTCGCCCGTCGCCGCGTACCAAATTTTGCTTTGGAGTATGTAGAAGGCGGCTCTGAGTCCGAAAGAACACTGCAATGGAATAACGAGGCGTTAGATTCTGTCAGATTCGCCCCAAATACTTTGGTCGATACTAGTTCTCGACACCAACGTGCCAATCTATTTGGACAAGAAATAAACGCGCCTCTATTGATAGCCCCCACAGGACTCAATGGGATGCTATCTCACCGAGGTGATATTGCGCTGGCCCGAGCTGCTAAAAAACTGGGCATCCCATTTAACCTAAGCACCTTGTCAAATACACGCCTTGAAGACGTTGCAACAGAAGCTGGCGGTCGTTTATGGATGCAGCTCTATGTGATGAGTGATCGCGAACTGACTCGTAATATTATCTCGCGCGCAGATAAAGCAGGTTACGAAGCGTTAGTCTTCACTTCTGACGCTAATGTTTTCGGGTATCGTGAATGGGATCGGCGTAATTATCGAGCACCTGCAAAACTCAATTTACGAAATATGATTGATGTTGCATGTCATCCAAGGTGGTTATTTGATGTGCTTATACCGCATGGCGTTCCGCGATTTGAAAATATCGTTGATTTCATGCCTCCTGAAGGACGAACGGCCCAAGGTGGCGTCGCATTTGTACCCAAATTATTTGATGCAAAAATCTCTTGGGAAGATGTTGAATGGCTACGAGAGGTATGGCCACGCAAGTTAATTTTAAAAGGCGTCTTAAATGTTGCCGATGCAAAACGCGCCGCTGAATTAGGCTGTGATGGCATAGTCATCTCCAACCACGGCGGCAGACAACTCGACAGCTCCGTGTCGACGATTGAAGTCTTGCCTGATATTGCGCAGGCTGTTGGAGACCAGATAACAGTGTTGATCGATAGTGGCTTTTATCGCGGCACCGATATCATAAAAGCAATCGCAATGGGAGCCGATGCAGTTATGATTGGAAGAGCAACGTTATTTGGCTTAGCTGCAGGTGGAGAAGCGGGCGTGAGCCATGCGCTTTCCATTCTTACTAATGAAATTGATCGTGTGCTTGGCCAAACAGGTTGTCGTTCTCTTGATGATGTTGGCTCACATCTATTAGCCTAGTCACTCGCTTTATGCTTTATATTTAAAAAACCTACATTAAAACCTACCCCGCTAAGTTTGTAGCACCTACTTAACATTAATAGTTTTTAGCTATTGCTATTAAACGAAGAATCAATTATCGAAATAGCCTCTCCCGAACTAATATTAATCACTGATAAATATTAAGGAGGTTGTTATGAACAAGAAACTTACGACGGCGGCTGGCTGTCCAGTTGCGGATAATCAAAACGTAATGACAGCTGGACCACGTGGACCACAATTATTACAGGATGTTTGGTTCCTGGAGAAATTGGCACATTTCGATCGTGAGGTTATTCCTGAAAGGCGTATGCATGCCAAGGGCTCTGGTGCTTACGGTACATTTACTGTTACTAACGATATTACAAAATATACACGTGCCAAGCTATTCTCAGAGATTGGCAAAAAGACAGATCTATTTGCGCGTTTTACGACCGTAGCAGGTGAACGCGGTGCTGCTGATGCTGAGCGTGATATTCGTGGTTTTGCAGTTAAATTCTATACCGAAGAAGGGAACTGGGATCTGGTTGGTAACAATACGCCGGTATTTTTCCTGCGTGATCCGTTGAAATTCCCGGATTTGAATCATGCGGTTAAGCGAGATCCACGTACCAACATGCGTAGTGCGCAAAGTAACTGGGACTTTTGGACATCTCTTCCAGAAGCGTTGCATCAAGTTACGATCGTTATGAGTGATCGCGGCATACCCAAAACCTATCGCCATATGCATGGCTTTGGTAGTCATGCATTTAGTATGATCAATGCAAATAACGCACGCGTTTGGGTAAAATTTCACTTCGAATGCAATCAAGGTATCGAAAACCTGAGCAATGAAGAGGCCGGCGCACTTATTGGTCAGGATCGTGAGAGCCATCAAAAAGACCTCTATGAGTCGATTGAGAATGGTGATAATCCATCATGGACACTGAAAATTCAGATCATGACGAATGAACAAGCTGAGAATAGTCCGTTTAACCCGTTTGATTTGACCAAGATCTGGCCGCATGGCGATTACCCCAAGATTGAAGTGGGCACGATGGAACTGAACAGAAACCCGGAAAACTACTTTGCTGAAGTTGAACAATCAGCATTTAATCCGGCAAGCGTGGTGCCTGGTATCAGTTTCTCTCCGGATAAAATGTTACAAGGCAGGTTGTTCTCCTATGGTGATGCCCAACGTTACCGCCTAGGAGTGAATCATCACCAGATTCCGGTTAACGCACCACGTTGTCCTGTGCATAGTTATCATCGTGATGGCACCGGTCGAGTTGATGGTAACCAAGGCAGCACCATTGGTTATGAACCGAATAGTCAGAACCAATGGGCAGAGCAACCTGATTTTTCTGAACCAGCACTATCATTGTCTGGTGCAGCGGATCACTGGAACCATCGTGAAGAAGATGATGATTACTACTCACAACCAGGCGCCTTGTTCCGCCTGATGACACCGGAACAACAACAAACGCTTTTCAATAATACAGCGGCCGCAATGGATGGTGTTTCAGATGAAGTGAAAAAACGTCATATTGATAACTGCGCAAAGGCTGATCCAGCCTATGGTGCGGGCATTACTAAAGCACTGGGCATGTAAATTTTATAGTTTTTTAAACAAGCGCCCTGAGCATTTCTTAGGGCGTTTTATTTTACATCACTAGCCGTTCTCAAACAGGTGTTTCTCCTGCGCAGCCATACAGAAAACTTTTACTACCGAAGAAAACTATCCCCACATCCCCATCAACTCATCGGGATGATGGACACGATGTTCGACAATCTGCTTAAACACACCTGGATCTTTAATATGTGTCATCTCACCATCGCGTGGAAAATGTTTGTCCTGTAGCCGTGACAACCAGAAACGCAATGCTGCTCCGCGTAATACGGCTTGCCATGCATCACGCTCCGACTGCTCTATAGGTCGAACGGTTTGATATGATTGTAACAATGCTGCGGAATTATGTTTGTTGCGTTCTGCGTCTCCGGTCATGCACCAGTCATTAATAGTCACCGCTAGATCATAGATAGGCAAACCGTTATAAGCGTAATAAAAATCGATCACGCCGGTAAGTTCATCTCCAATAAAAAGAGCATTATCTCGAAACAGATCTGCGTGTATAACCGATACAGGCAAGATATTCAGATCGAGCCCATTGTGATAGGAGAGCTCTTGTTGCAGTAAAGCCTGCTCTTCTTGGTCTAATTTTGGCATCACGCGCCTAGCCGTTTGCATTTGCCACTCAATCCCACGTGTCGCTTGTCGCTCAAGATTAAATTCTTGACTAGCCACATGCATGCGCGCCATCTGCACTCCTATCGCCCGACACTGTTTTTCATTGGGAATGTCGATACTGGCGCCATTCAATCGTTTCACTAGAGCGGCCGGCTTACCGTTCAAAACCCGGAGGTAGCTTCCTTCCTTATCTTTAACAGGGTGCGCGGTAGGAATGTTTGCTTCCGCAAGAAACGCCATTAGCTCAAGAAAAAAGGGTAGTTCTTGCAGAGAAAGCTCTTCAAAAAGAGTTAGTACATACTGACCTTTGCTAGTGGTAACAAAGTAGTTGGTATTTTCTATGCCGTCGCTGATGCCCGCAAATTGTTGCAGTTGTCCTAGCGAATAATTTTCAAGGAACTCATCAAGTTCATGCGGCAGAACATTTGTATAAACCGACATAGTGCTTTTTTATTTATTAGGCGTTATCAGTTTATTTCAAAAACAAACGGAAATTAACGAACTGTGATTTATTATGTCTCGGTTAATGCAAGATCGATCTACCAGGTAAATAAGACCCACTCTGGAACCGACGGATCTTTTAGCTCATACCTTGTTGGATCCATTTGGCCATTGCCATCAAGATCTTTCATATAGTAGGCAGGACCAATCGAAGGAATCACCTTGACCATATAAAGTTGACCGTTAACCCGATATTCCTCAATCACGGAATCCTTTTTACGGATGATGGTCACCTCAGGCTCAATGTTTTCACCCGTTTCAAGTGGATCCGGGAGCACCGGTGGCTCGGGCACTGCTTCCAGACCGTCCGGATTCGAGTTGCCTGCCATTACAGCCGTTGAAGCTATAAAAAGTGCTAATAAGATCAAAAACTTTTTCATTCTGCCTTTCCTTTACAGGTATTGGAAACCTACTTTACCACCTCAATCTGCTTAGATGAAGCAGATCAATATTCATAGTGAATTTTAAACATCAGCACCGGCAAAAGCCTGAGATTTTTCCTTGAAGCTGTCATAATTTAGTCTCTTGAAAACTTAATCACGCTAAGTAATTGATATCCTATGTCTGAACATACCATGGTCCTGATCGACGGTTCCTATTATCTATTTCGCGCCTACCACGCGATACGAGATCTAACCAATGCGCAGGGTGAACCTACTAACGCCATCTATGGTGTCATCAACATGATGCAGAAGCATCTAACAGAAGGCGGACCCGATTACTTTGCCATCATTTTCGACGCCAAAGGCAAGACATTTCGCAATGATCTATACGCAGACTATAAGGCAAATAGGCCGCCTATGCCGGACGACCTCGTTTGTCAGATTCAACCTTTACATGATCTGATCCGCGCTATGGGCGTGCCACTCTTGATGATCGATGGCGTTGAAGCCGATGACGTTATCGCGACCTTATCTAGACAGGCCGCAAGCAAGGGTATCAAGACTGTTGTTTCTACCGGCGACAAAGATCTGGCACAAATGGTCAATGATCGGATCCACTTGATCAATACAATGAGCAACTCCTATCTAGATCCCGCGGGAGTTGAAGAAAAATTTGGCATTCCACCAGAATTAATTATTGATTACCTGTCGTTAATGGGCGATACCGCTGACAATGTCCCAGGGGTGCCTAAAGTAGGGCCCAAAACTGCTGTAAAGTGGCTAAAACAATATGGTTCGTTAGACGAGATAATCTCTCGTGCCGGCGAAATAAAAGGCAAGGTTGGTGAAAACCTGAGGGAATTTATGCCGCAACTACCCTTAAGTCGAGAATTAGTAACACTTAAGTATGATGTTGAACTGGATTTCACCCCGGAAGAGCTAGTTATTACCGCGCCAGATAACTCGGCCTTAAAAGAGATGTATCAACGTTGGAATTTTCGAACTTTGCTTTCTCAACTTGAAGAAAATGATGGGAGACCAGAGCCATCTGGGAAGAAAGCACTTGGGCCCACTAAAACGGCAACCACCACCACTGAGACAAATAGCACTGAGCCAGTATACGAAACCATATTCTCAACAGAGCAATTGGATCAGTGGATATCAAGACTCGAGTCGGCGTCACTGATATCTATCGATACTGAGACAACCAGTCTGGACTACATGCAAGCCGAAATTGTAGGTGTCTCTTTTGCAATCACTGAAAATCATGCGGCTTACGTTCCTCTGCAACACGATTATGCCGGCGCACCTGAACAACTATCGCTAACCAGTGCTCTAGAAAGGCTTAAACCAATACTTGAAAACGAAGACATAAAAAAGATAGGCCAAAACCTGAAATATGATCTGGAAGTCTTCGCTAACTATGACATCACATTACGTGGCATAGAACACGACACCATGCTGGCTTCGTATGTCGTAAACAGCACTGCCAGTCGTCACGACATGGATAGTCTAGCATTACGTTACTTGAACATTGAAACCACCCATTATGAAGATGTTGCTGGCAAAGGCGCTAAACAGATCCCCTTTAATCAGATCAGTATCGAAGTTGCTGCTCCATATGCTGCCGAAGATGCCGATATCGTTTTAAAACTGCATCGTGTTTTAAGTTCTGATCTCGAACAACACGCAGAACTTAAGCGCGTCTATAACAATATTGAGATACCACTATTAACGGTACTGGCGAGAATCGAACGCAATGGCGTGGTCATCGATTCTGACATGCTGATGCAGCAGGCGCACGACTTAACAGGACGCATGCAAGAGATCGAGATCGAGGCACATAATCTGGCCGGAGAAACTTTTAATATCAGCTCACCAAAACAAATACAAACGATACTGTATGAAAAGATGGCGCTACCGATACTGGCAAAAACACCCAAAGGACAGCCTTCTACAGCAGAATCAGTATTACAAGAGTTGGCCGAAGACTATAAGTTACCGCGTTTAATTCTGGACTATCGGAGTTTAAGTAAACTCTGTTCAACCTATACAGATAAATTACCACAGATGGTAAACCCTAAAACCGGACGCGTTCACACCTCATATCATCAAGCCGTAGCAGCGACCGGCAGGCTCTCTTCGTCTAATCCAAATCTACAAAACATCCCTATTCGTACACCAGAAGGCAGAAAGATTAGACAGGCGTTTATCGCGCCACCTGGCTACACCATGGTTGCCGCCGACTATTCTCAAATCGAATTACGCATCATGGCTCACCTTTCTGGTGACAAGGGTCTGCTCGAGGCTTTTGCTAGAGGACAGGACATTCATAAAACCACCGCAGCGGAAGTATTCTCTGTTGCTATCGATGATGTCGATAATGATCAGCGTCGCGCGGCGAAAGCGATTAACTTTGGTTTGATCTACGGCATGTCTGCCTTTGGACTCGCCAAACAACTTGGTGTTAGCCGAACTGAGGCCCAGCAATATGTTGAGCTCTATTTCAGCCGCTACCCCGGGGTTAAGACTTTTATGGATAACACGCGGGAAAAAGCCAAAGAGGACGGTTTTGTTGAAACTGTGTACCAGCGTCGCCTGTATTTACCCGAGATTAATGCACGCAATGCGGCACGACGACAATACGCTGAAAGAACCGCGATTAATGCACCGATGCAGGGCACGGCAGCCGACATCATAAAACTCGCCATGATTAACATAGACGAATGGCTACAACGATCGAGTATAGATGCCATAATGATCATGCAAGTTCATGATGAATTGATATTTGAAGTAGCAAACAAAGAGCTAGAGCCCTTTATTGAAGAAATTAATACTCGCATGTCAAAGAACGAACTACTAAGCGTTCCGTTAGAAGTCGATATTGGCTATGGACATAACTGGGATGAGGCACATTAAATACGCGATCAAATACTTTATTTTGTAATAGTTAACATTTTATAATTCTCATTATGAGATTTGCGCTTATATGCTAATATATCCGTTAAGAATCAATAATTTTAAATAATCACTTTTAATAAACGCATCATTCTACGACTCGTCCGATTTTCATCGAAGCAACTTAATTATGCTAATTATTCCCGCCATAGACATTAAAAACGGAAAATGTGTTCGCCTTAGCCAAGGGCAGATGAACAAAGAAACCATTTACTCAGATGATCCAGTCGCAATGGCCAATAAATGGATCGAAGCCGGCGCAAGACGCTTGCATATTGTTGACCTTGATGGCGCGGTACATGGCGTGCCAAGCAATGCCGATGTTATCCACGCTATGGTTGAGGCACACCCCGACATTCCTATTCAAGTAGGTGGCGGAATTAGAGACGAAGATACTATTCAAACCTACCTAGACGTGGGCGTCTCTTATGTCATTATCGGCACGCGTGCTGTAACCACACCGCATTTTGTGTCAGACGTTTGTCTTGAGTTTCCAGGGCACATTATTGTCGGACTAGACGCAAAGAATGGAAAGCTGGCAACTAACGGCTGGTCGAAACTCTCTCATCATGATGCGAACGATATGGCGCAACGCTTTGAAGATGACGGTGTTGCTGCAATCATATTTACTGACATAGGCCGTGATGGCATGCTCAATAACGTAAATGTTGAAGCGACCGTCGACCTGTGCAGCAACATCACCATACCTGTTATTGCTTCTGGTGGCGTTACCAACCTCGATGACATCCGCACTTTATGTGATGTTAGCGAAGAAGGCATCTTTGGCGTCATTACCGGTCGCGCAATCTATGAAGGCACGCTTGGTTTCACAGAAGCCCAGCAATTAGCAGACAAACATCACTCCTCCGACACACAAAACTAATGGGCCTGGCAAAACGCATCATACCCTGCCTTGATGTTGATAAAGGCAGGGTAGTTAAAGGCATTCAATTTATCGATATTCGCGATGCTGGCGATCCTGTCGAGGTTGCCAAACGCTACGATCTTCAAGGCGCCGATGAAATCACCTTCCTGGACATTACTGCTAGCAGCGATGACCGCGATACCATCGCCCATGTTGTTGAAAAGGTCGCGAGCCAGGTTTTTATCCCGCTTACCGTTGGGGGCGGGATTCGTTCCATTGACGATATCAAGCGCATGCTTATCGCCGGCGCTGACAAAGTCAGCATAAATACCGCGGCTGTTCATGACCCTGAATTTGTACGACGCGCTGCTACACAATTTGGATCACAGTGTATCGTCGTCGCAATAGACGCCAAAAGTGTCAGTACAAACGAAGGCGAAAACCGTTGGGAAGTATTCACTCACGGCGGACGCAAGAGAACTGGATTAGACGCTGTGGACTGGGCCATTAAAATGGCGGAATATGGCGCAGGGGAAATCTTGCTGACCAGCATGGACCGAGATGGCACCAGAGATGGGTTTGACATAGCCCTCACCAAAGCCGTCAGTGATGCTGTCAATATTCCTGTGATCGCCTCTGGCGGAGTAGGGAGTCTGGAACATCTGGCCGACGGTGTACTCTATGGTAAGGCAGATGCTGTTCTCGCTGCCAGCATCTTTCATTTTGGAGAGCACACAGTTGCTGAAGCCAAAGAATGTATGTCAAAGAGAAATATTGAGGTTCGTCTGTAACACATGCGGTATAAAACATGAATACATGGCTAGACAAGATCAAATGGAATAATGATGGCCTAGTTCCTGTCGTCACACAGGAGGCTGGGTCACTTCAAGTGCTTATGCACGCCTGGATGAATCGCGAATCATTAGAAAAAACCGTGGATAGTGGCAAAGCAGTTTATTGGTCACGATCCCGTCAATCGCTTTGGACGAAAGGGGAATCATCTGGCCATTACCAGAGCGTTGAATCAATACAGGTAGATTGTGATTTCGACACTTTATTGCTCACTGTTAAACAACAGGGTGGCATCGCCTGTCATACTGGCAGACACCATTGCTTTTTTATGTCTCTGATTGATAAAGAATGGCAAACGACGGAAGATATCTTAAAAAACCCGCAAGATATCTATAAATAACAGGCCGACCATGAAACAAGACATTCTTAATTCACTTTCAGAAATACTGGATCAACGCAAACAGGCCAGCCCTGACGATTCGTACACCGCCAAGCTATTCAATGACGGGGTTGACAGCATCCTGAAAAAGGTTGGCGAAGAAGCAACCGAGACCATAATTGCCTCTAAGTCCGGCGATAATGACGCTATAATTCATGAGGTTGCAGACCTATGGTTTCACTCCCTTGTGCTGCTTAAACATCACGGACTGAATCATTCCGATATCCTGGCTGAGCTTGAGTCTCGCTTTGGCTTGTCCGGACTGGAGGAAAAGGCCAACCGCAAAGGCTAATTTTTACTAAGCCCCTGATCAAACTTGCTTGTCAATTTAAATTCGGGTCAACTATCATTTAAGAAACTATCACTCGTTTGGAGAGTATAAGCATGGGCTTTGGTATACCTGAATTATTAATTATTCTATTAATCGTTGCGCTTTTATTTGGCACGAAAAAACTACGCAATATGGGTGGAGACCTGGGTAGCGCACTAAAAAGTTTTAGAAGCGCGGTAAAGGAACCCGAAGACAAAGAACAGATAGTTGAAACACCGGAAGAGCCCCCACAAGGGCAAGTTATAGAAGGCAAAGTTGAATCACAGAGCAATGATACTTCTAAACCCTGATCACTAGTCGCTGATTTACGCCTTTCTGACAATTCCAATATGTTCGACATCGGCTTTTGGGAACTCACAATAATCGCGATTATTGCATTGATCGTCATAGGCCCGGAACGATTACCAAAGTTTGCCCAAGATGCAGGACGCTTAGTTAGTAAAATTCGTACGTTTATTCACAACGCCAAGAATGAGTTCGAAAAGGAGCTTGAGTTAGAACAAGTGGACGATCTCCAAAGAGATATTAATCGCATCGATGACCTGATGAAGCAGGCACCAGATCGCATTATTCTCGGAGAATCTGCTGGCAACAAAGACAATGAAACAGATAAATAAACGCGTCGCGCTTTTATTATGACGGAGACTAATTCAGACACGGAACAACCGTTAATATCACACCTAATAGAACTACGTGCTTGTGCACTACGCGCAGTAATTTGTGTTTTTGTAATGCTCCTGCTATTACTTCCTTTTTCAAACCAGATATACGGTTACATCGCAACACCACTAATAGCCGCACTACCTGAAGGAAGCCACATGATTGCAACAGAGGTAGCCTCGCCTTTTTTTGCTCCGTTTAAACTGACTTTATTTTGTGCAATTTTTATAACTATTCCCTACATACTTTACCAAGCCTGGTCCTTTATTTCTCCTGGGCTTTATACCAACGAAAAGAAATTTACCGTACCTTTGTTGATTAGCAGCAGCTTACTTTTTTATATAGGGGTCTCGTTTGCTTACTTCATCGTCTTTCCCGTTTTGTTTTCCTTCCTGACAGCCACTGCCCCTGAAGGCGTTCAGATAATGACGGACATCAATCATTATCTGAACTTTATTATCAAGCTTTTCTTTGCCTTTGGCGTTTCTTTTGAAATTCCTGTCGCAACATTTTTATTGATTAGAACCGGCTTTGTTAGTGTGGAAAAACTGGCGGCGAACCGCCCTTATATAATAGTGCTGGCGTTTTTTATCGGGATGCTATTAACACCGCCAGATGTAATTTCTCAAATTTTATTAGCGGTACCAATCTGGTTACTGTTCGAAAGCGGCCTGATTATTAGCCGTTATTATGAAAACAAAACCACTATACCAGAGAGGACGAAAGAAAAGGCACCGGAGTAATTAGCCTTCTGCGGTGCTTGCCCAGTTTAAACTGTTTTTAGCCTTAAGCCCTTTTTCAAATTCTATCAGTTTATTTTTGATCTCTATTCCAACACTGATCTGTGGATCGGAGTTTTCAAAATTATTTTTGTTCTCTTTAGCAAAAATAATTTTTTCTGCATGGTCGAAGGCCTTTAAAAAAGATTTGGTCTGCTTTAGCCCCTTTTCAAAATAGGCGTCGCCAAAATAAGTATATTTTCCATCATGCCCACAACCAAATGAGTTTCTGTCTGCGTTTGCAGCTGTGATCAATAAAGTTGTCGGCCCCGCCAACGGCGCTATAAAACCTCCAGAATAACAGGCCGAAATTATTATTATGCGCCACTTAATCTCTGCATCATTTAACGCATGTTTAATATTATCGGCATTCAAATTGTTCAGCTTAAATGACGGGAAATTCGCGGAGATATAATGATCTTCTGATCCGTGTGATGTCAGAAATAAAAACAAGATGTCTTCATCCTTGTCCATAAGCTTTGCCACGGCATTAATGCTGCGTTTTAAATTGTGCGCATTTGCCAATGGAATTTCATCCATGGTCTCAGGGTTATTAACCAACACCATTGAACGACCATAAGCGCCAAAATAGTTATTCACAATATCTTGAGCCGCTACTGCTTCATTCATAAAAACATCTTCGTCAGCATCGCCCGCAAATCCGATAAAAAATAAATCTGTTTGTCCGGGCTTCCCTTCAAGGAGGTCGCCGCTTAACTTTTCAAGCAATTCATTTTGTAAATAATAGATCGACTCAACATCTACATTTGGCACATTTTCTACCTGATCATTGTTTGCTTGTAGAGGATACCAAAGCGGCTCCGTGGGCAATAAAAATAACGGGGCAAAATTAATTACTGCGTATAGGCCCGTATAAGCCAGCGTCATAGCATAGCGTAAATAGAAAAAACGTTTGAAAAGTCTCGCAGAGACAATCAAATACCATAAGGAATAAATAATAAAAACGGCCCAACTGGTATAGAACGCATCAAAATAGGTTTGTTCCTTTGCAATGATCAACAGACAAATTGTCCCCAACCAGATTACGGGCACGACAGATAGAAACAGAACAACCAGTTTTGCCAGATCCTGTTGTCTGGAATTAAAAACCGCTACGAGACTCAAACTAAAAAAGAACAATAAATATAACAACGCCTGATAGCTTAACCCATAGGGATTAAAGAAATGGTCAGGCGCTGTATCAAAATAATCATGAATGAATGACAAACCAAGAGACACGAGCAGAAGCAGGCAAACTTGTAGATAAGCACTTTTAAATTGCCAGAGATGAACGGGCATAAACATGGCTGCACGAGTACCAGCCAGGATGTTTTTACCAAGATCGATTATTGGCTTTAATAGGTTCACTTATTCAGCCTTTTGAGAAGTAAAAAGACCTGAAATATTAAGACTGCTCCCACGATAAGCCATGGAACCGCCAACCATTGATTGTGTTCCTGTGACCATTTTCGTCCTTATCTCCTTCAAAACCCTCGAGCACATTGTACACGTTTGTAAACCCGGCCTTGATTAACATTTCACCCGCAAGCTCTGAGCGTTGACCACTACGACAAAGCATTAGCACAGGAACATCATTTAATTGATTATTGCCTGGCATACATGCCGCCAAAGATGCCCGAACCTTTTCAACAAAACCTGGCTGGATATCCCAACTGGGCGGCTCTTTGAGGGGAATATGTAACGCAGCTAACGGATGGCCAACAAAGCTATATTCCATAGTGCTTCTGACATCAACTAAAACGGCGTTATCTTGCTGCTCAAGAATCATGTTCGCTTCTAGCGGATTGGCATTTTTTAGCATCGTTATTTACCTTTGATAGTTTATATTGAAACGAAACGAAGAACGACAGCTTAAATCATCCTGAAAATGATTACTAAATCGAAATCTTTCAATAGATAAGTCAAAGACTTATTGATTGAGGTTGACTAGCGCATTACCATTAGCTGGCTAAATTAGAAGAACAATAACTTAACAGTATTAATTAAAACTTTCGGTAAATTAAAGAATGAGTATGGATGATCGTGATGGTGTAATTTGGCTTGATGGCGAATTTGTACCCTGGAGAGAAGCAAAAACCCATGTGCTAACACACACTCTTCACTATGGCATGGGGGTATTTGAAGGCGTTCGTGCCTATAAAACAGACACCGGGACAGCTATTTTTCGGCTAGAGGACCATACAAACAGACTGTTTGGCTCTGCTCACATATTAAACATGGCTATGCCTTACGATAAGGCAACTATCAACCAGGCGTGTCTCGATTCTGTTAAAAACAATAACCTTGAATCCGCCTATATTCGCCCGATGTGCTTTTATGGATCGGAAGGTATGGGCCTAAGAGCAGACAATCTCAAGGTTCATGTCATGATAGCTGCCTGGGCATGGGGCTCTTATCTCGGAAATGAAGGACTGGAGAATGGAATTCGAATCAAAACATCCTCTTTCACTCGTCATCATGTCAATATCACTATGTGTAAGGCTAAAGCTAACGGCAATTATATGAACTCGATGCTAGCTTTACAGGAGGCACTTGCTGACGGTTACGATGAGGCACTGTTGCTAGACAATGAAGGTTATGTCGCTGAAGGAAGTGGTGAAAATATTTTCATCGTGCGAAACGGAATCATGTACACCCCGGACTTAACCTCTGCCCTTGAAGGCATTACCCGTGAAACCATCATGCAATTTGCTGCGGAAAACAATATCCTCGTAAAGGAAAAAAGGATAACCCGTGATGAAGTATATGTTGCTGATGAAGCATTTTTTACCGGAACCGCGGCTGAAGTGACCCCTATTCGAGAGCTAGATAACCGCCAAATTGGCGCCGGGAAAAGAGGGCCCATTACAGAAAAATTACAAAAAAGATATTTTGATTGTGTCGAGGGAAAACTGGGCGAATATCAAAATTGGTTGAGCTATGTATAACGAGGTAATGCTATGAATGAATCAGTCCAACAAACAGCAACAGTTTCTACCAGTAATGAATCTGTGTTTCGTATAAATAAAGATCAATTGCCACTGCATTGCCCTTTACCTGAAATGAGCCTGTGGAACCAACACCCTCGGGTATTTCTTCCTATTGAAGAATCTGGAAAATCAAAATGCCCTTATTGTGGGTCCGAATTTATACTTGAGAGCTAATTGATTAGTACATCAAGTAACCATGGCTTTAAATATCTGGCGATTTACTGATAGTAAGCCTGGGCACGACTCTCAAAGCATCGGACTATGCGATGCTATCGGAAGATTAACAACGGTTTCCTGCTTTGATATTGATGTAAGCTCTATATTTGTCAATTTTAGTCACTTTCTTTTCAAAAAATTTCCCCCAGGAAACACGCTGCCAGACCCTGACTTTATAATTGGCGCGGGTCATGGAACCCATATATCAATGTTAGCCGCACGAAATGCGCGTAATGGGAAAATCATTGTGCTAATGAAGCCGAGCTTGCCACTATCATTCTTTAATCATTGCGTAATCCCTAAGCATGATTTAGTTTCTGAAAAAAGTAACATCATTACAACTATCGGGGCATTAAGCCCGGTTCAATTTAATAAAAACAAATTATCTGATCGAGGCTTAATACTGCTTGGAGGGTTATCTAAACATCACCAATGGGATGACGAATCAATAAATGGGCAGATTAATAAAATTATTGGCGCTAACCCGAACATTAAATGGACGATAGCAAACTCACCTCGTACGCCCGAAATAACATCCAAAAAAATACAGAACACGACCAATACCAATCTGGAAATTTTAGATTATTCTGAAACCAGTACCGCAGAGATTCGCAAACATATATTTGATGCAGGCACCATCTGGGTTACACAAGACAGTGTTTCTATGATTTACGAATCGCTGTCTTCAGGTGCCTCGGTTGGCCTGATTGAGCTGCAAAATAAAAACAGCGCTAAAGCGGAAAACACCATCCGGACATTAATAAGCGAAAATAGTCTGACGCCATTCGGAAAATGGGAAAAATATCGCTCGCTTTCTCCTGGCAGCCCGGATTTCGATGAAGCGAACAGGTGTGCCAAACTACTGCTCGATATCGAGACGCGCTGATTAAATAATACTTACAGAATCGTTCCCGCAAAAGATATAAGATAAACAATGCACGCGAGCATGCTGGATCCCGCACTAACTCAAGCGGATAAACTTGAACAGCGAAAGGCTCTTGATATTGAGTTATTATATCAAATTCACCAACATAAATTAGTCTATAAGACATCAAATAATCCAAAGATCCAAGAGACATCTTTTTGAAACCATCTGTATTACAAATTTTACCCGAACTGGATTGTGGGGGCGTTGAGCGAGGGACGATCGATGTTGCTGCTGAACTAGTACGCAGAGGACACCGATCTATTGTTGTCTCTGGCCAGGGCAGACTAGTACCACAATTATTAACGGAAGGAAGTGAGCATTTTAATTTAAATGTAGGGAAAAAATCTATATTTAATGCCATCACCTTAATTCCAAAATTACACAGCCTCTTTGCTGAACAAGCTATCGATATTATTCACGCACGATCCCGGCTTCCTGCATGGCTGGCATATCTAGCATGGAAAAGACTAGACCCCGATAAAAGACCCATTTTCATCACGACAGTACATGGCCCGTATTCGGTTAATCGGTATAGCAAAATAATGACCTCCGGTGAACGTATTATTGCTGTTTCTGAATACATTAAAAATTATATTATTACTAATTACCCTGACGTTGATGAAAAAATAATTGATGTGGTGCATCGCGGCATCAGTAAACAAGATTATCCATACAATCACACTCCTTCCGATGAATGGCTAGAAAATTGGAAGGAACAATACCCTCAGCTAAAAGATAAATTTATTATTACACTTCCGGGCAGAATAACCCGATGGAAGGGACACAATGATTTCATTGATATTATATCAAAAGCAAAAAACAACGGAATAAACGTTCATGGCTTAATAGCCGGAGGCGCTGATCCAAAAAAAGAAAAATACTTGCAGGAACTCAAGTCAATAATTGCTAAAAACAATATGGTTAATAACTTTACCTTTCTCGGTCAGCGTGACGACATGAAAAATGTTATGTCCGTATCAAACATTGTTTTATCACTGGCAAAAATCCCCGAAGCTTTCGGCAGAACAGCTCTGGAAGCATTGTTTCTTGGCATACCAGTTATAGCTTATGATCATGGGGGAGCGTCGGAAGTGCTTTCCAGCATTTTCCCGGCGGGCAAAGCCAGACCGCTCGACACTGGTAACGTAATATCCTTGATTGATCAGTTTTACCAAACCACACCAACGGTTCCGGATAAACCCTGTTTTACTTTGAGTGAGATGCTCGACAAAACTATTGCTGTTTATAATTCATTTGCTTAAAAACTGACTTAATGCCTACTTCAAAGAACATCATTGCTATATGTATTGCAACCTATAACCGCCCTGAGTTATTGGCAAACTGCCTTGATTCTATTAGCAAAATAGATCTTCCTGAAAACTATAAAACAATTATCATAATTGTAGACAATGACAAAGAAAAGTCGGCGGAAAACACATTTAATACATGCGCTAAAAACATAAGTTTTGATTCACACTATTTTGTAGAACCTGATCGGGGCATTTGCTCAGCAAGGAATTGTTTATTGGATCGTGCTCTGCTAAACAATGCATCATATATTGCATTCATGGATGATGATGAACAAGCCCATAAAAAGTGGCTGGTTAATTTGATTAGAGGAATCGAACACTATAAATGCGATGTTGTAGTTGGCCCAGCTATCCCATTTAAAGGAACTTCATCGCCCGACACCTTTGAAAAAGATCCAAAACACCCGAGCGGAAGCAAGACCAGAAACATTTCTACGGCAAATGTACTGTTTAATACACGTCTGATTGACGAATTAAACTTACGTTTTGATCGATATTTTGATTTTATTGGTTGTGAAGATCATGATTTCTTTGACCGGGCTAAAAAACTGGGTGCCACAGCAACATGGGTTGATGATGCTGCAACCTTTGAAGCCATCACGCCAGAAAGAAGCACGAGGCGTTACTTAATGTTTCGTCACTTCACCGGCGGCATTAATGTAGTAATGCGTTTTAGGCGACACCACTCATTAACTCATGCATGGTTTCGCTATTTACCAAAATCAATAGGCAAAGTTATAGGGGCAATTTATACTCTAATCATTGCTGCTTTCGTTTCTCGTTCTGCAAACTTTGATAAATCCATAGTCAAATTTTCCAATGCCGTCGGCTATCTTTTTGGTTTGATGAACATTGTCTTTGAACGCTACCGCTATTAAATAACACTACTGCTGCTGTGAATAAAATAAAAATGAATAACTTTTTATCAGTAATAGAAAAATACTGGCCTTGTTGTTTGGTTTTACTCGCCATTATCGGCTTTGTTAGTAAATCTTTATATAACTACCCAATAGGGATAATGGCAATTCTTGGACTATATAGATTAATTGTAACGCCTAAAATAATTATAGAAGATCGCACTCTCAAGCTCTTTTCTTTAGCATTCCTTAGTCTATGGTTGCCATTACTTTTTTCCATGCCCGATGCAGTTAATCCTGGGCACTCTGCGCACACTATATTTCCTTATTTGAGGTTTTTCTTTGCCGGTATTTTTATAATACAAGAAATATCCAAAGACGATGACCGTTTAAAATTTATAACTGCCGGGATATTTTTTATAGTTTTTTTCTGGTGTATTGATGCATTTATTCAATTTATATTTGGCGAAAATATTTTAGGGAGCCCATACGAGCAAGGACACATCACCGGCATGTTTTATCCGAGAAACACTATTTCTCATATTTGTTCGATCTTATCCACCATCTGCTTCATATATATTTATATTAATTTCGAAAAAAGAAAATGGATACTAATTAGTTTGGCGCCTCTTTTTTTTATTGTTCTTCTTAGCGGCAGACGTGCTGCATGGATAATGCTGATATTATCTTCATTCGGTTTCTTATGGCATGGACTCGTCTATACTGCAAACAGAAAAAACTTCCTAAAAGTAACTAGTGCCATAGTCGCTATTTGCCTGATCCTTGTTTCCGCTACTATTATTTTTCATAAACCGACCAACGATCGCTTTAACGTGACATTAGGTCTTTTTAGCAACGATTATAAAACGATAGATAATGCTACTGCTTCTCGCCTGCCGCTTTGGGAAACTGCGCTTACTATTTTTAAACACAACCCTATCAACGGAATAGGGCCCAGAGGTTACAGGCATGTTTATACTGAATATTCTGATCCGGACGATTATTGGCATAAATTGACGCAAACACATCCTCACCTTTTATTATTGGAAATAATGGCTGAAACCGGAATTCTAGGCTTGATTGGTTATCTATTAATATTTTACCCATTAATAATTCTGGCCAAACAAAGCCCTTTAAAAGAGGAATTGCTTCCTTTTCTTATTCCAGTCATCGTCGCTTTATTCCCCTTTAATGCACATATGGCTTTTTATGGCTCAATTTGGTCTAGCGTCATATGGTTGTTACTCGCATTATATTTTACTAAAGCAAAGCTTATTTTAGTCGCTTCACAGAACAAACTGCATCGATAGTGAAGATATTAATAATAAAACTAGGTGCTTTAGGCGATGTAATAATTTCTACAGCTATTGTTAAACAAATTATGGATCATCACCCTAATGATGATATTTACTTGCTTACAACACCGCCTTTCTCTCAATTATTTTCACACTTTAATGATCTCCGCGTTATTGCTTTTGAACGAAATGGTTTAGCCAATAAAATTAAAACCGTATGCTGGATCAGAAGTCAGAAATTTAGACGTTTATACGATCTTCAATCAAACGATAGAACCGGCTTCTTTAGTGCATTGTCCGGTATTCCATTTCGTGCGGGCAATCACCCCAGATACCCTTACAATGCACACCCAAAAACGAGTTATCGAGGAGAATGTCATTCTTTCGAACGGCTTAATCAAATAATAGAAAGTGCCGGGATTCTGCCAGCAGAACCGTTACCTTATTTACCTGTTCCTGAAGATGTAGATACAAAGATTAACCGGTGGCTTGAGGAAAATGGTCTTGAGAAAGATAGTTTTGTGCTTCTTCATGCCGGTTCCAGTCCTGCACATCTTAATAAACGTTGGCCTCATTTTGAAGAACTCGCACTGCATTTAGCGAAAACGTTTACTATCGTTTGGCTAGGCGGTGAAAGCGACATTGAATTAAACGAGAATTTAAGTAGAACGGTGGGAATAAACACAACGAATGCTTTCAAGATACTTGATTTAGTTGCTCTTGGTAAGAAGGCAAAATTTGCGATTACCAATGATTCTGCCCCTATGCATATTTTATCTTGTTCTCAAATACCTGTATTTGGGCTGTTTGGGCCAACATATCCTCGCCGAACACATGCCCTTGGTCAATTTGAAAAAGTTATAACTGTGAACGAAACAATCGCGTGCAATGATGAAGCTTTCAAACCGGCGGAGATATCTGAAATAACAGTTGGCATGATATTAAACAAACTAAAAACACATCAACTTATATGAACCTAAGCTCGCGAATCGCTCTGCTCTATATAGGAATAATACGCCAGGCTCGATTACTCGCTATTTGCTCGTTTTCAACTTTTCTATTTAAAAAACGCGATCTCTATAAAAAAATTTTAATAAACCGCGATGGGGCATTTGGGGATTCTGTTGTAGCTTTGCCAGCAATCAAGCTAATACGGCAAAACTTTCCAACAGCACAAATTGATTTATTATCTGTAAACAATAACAGTGTCTCTTTTAAAGACCTCGGCTTGCAAGAAGGATTGATTGATAATTTATATGTTGTTAATAAAAAAGAAAGGAGCAAAACACTAAAATCATTGAAACAATCAAGCTATGACTTGTTTATACAAATTCCGCAAAACATTGGTATCTATAAATCAATCCGCAATATGTTATTAGTTCGGTATTATTTAAATATTAAAAGCGCTTTTGGTTGGGATAGCGGAAGAATCAAATCATTTATGCGGCATCAGAAACAATTCCTTAAAATACCAACAGAAACTCAGCGCTTTATAAACACACTAGAAAAAAATGGTATTCACGGAAACATTGATTACCCGCTCCTTTCGCAGGAGCCAAAGCAAAGCATATTGGAACAAGACGTTGCGACACATGAACCCATTGTTTTTATAATTGGGGGAAAACTACAGCCTAAAAAATGGCCGCTTGAAAACTGGGTGACTCTTGCGGAGTTAATTGGCCCTCAAGAAAAAATCTTGCTCATAGGAGGCAATGACGAAGACGATGAAGCAGAGTTCATTCTATCAAAAACAGCTAATACGATTAACTTGTGCGGCGAGTTAACAATACCTGAGCTTAATCATGTCTTTAAAAATACAAAGCTTGCGATTGGCCTGGACACAGGTGCTATGCACTTATGCGATGCAGCAGGAACAAAATTGATTGCATTATTCTCAACCCGAGACCTATCAAACAAATGGTACCCGAACAATAAAAACTCGATGGTCATCGAAAAAGTTTTAAGCTGCAGTTTTTGTCTAAAAACAAAATGTAGTAATAATATTTGTATGAGCAATATTAAGCCTGAGGAAGTTTACTCTTGTATAGAGAAGCTATTGGCTTGTTAGGCTTTCTCTATTTACGCCAACTCCCTTCGAAAAGAGCCGTCGGGCAAATTATTAACCCTGTCATTATGAATAAAAAAATAATCTTTCCAGTTTTCTGTCTCATCCACGGCACTCACACGATGGATCTCTCCATTGTCTTCTCGAAACATATGATACCCAAGACCAAATAAATAGCCTGTGACTTCCGCGGCACTGCTATTAAATACCGTTTTCAATGCGTCACTGTGAATTTCGACTAATAAATTAGGTTTATATTTTTCTAACGTATCACTAGCGCCTTTCAGAATTAACATTTCAGAGCCTTCTGTATCACACCGAATAAAATCTATATGGCCTAGATTATTATCACGAACAAACCCGTCGACTGTGACCGCCTTTACTTCTTCGGTCGAGCTCGAACTAGACTGTATGTCTTTTCTACCGGCATTAAGATTGTCTGTTCCTGTAATAAAAGCAAAAGATCGCCCCGCATGCCCGGTTGATTTTTGAGGCGTTACCAAAAAAACCGTACCAGCTTCGTTAGATACAGCATAGTTGTATGCATGAATATTTTTAAGACGATGTAATTTTGTCATCAAGACTAAATGATTATATGAATAAGACGAAGGCTCAAACGCAAATATTTGCCCGTCCCCAATGAGTTTCGACATGACATAACTATGGCGAGCATCACTTGCACCAATATGCAAACAGTTTTCACCATCGCTTAAAATTTCTTTTAAGAATGGTATTTCAGGCTCAAATTTACGCCCTTTTTTATTTCTCGAATAAGTTCGTAAAGCTGCAATTAAAACACTTATGTTAAAATTCATTTATTTGGTCCCAAAGTTTTTTCCAATCAAAAAATGGCGGCAAACAATGCGTTTCTTGTAAATGCACAGCGACCGCAGGAATAGGTGAAAAACCGGAGATATGTTCAAACAAACGATCTGTAGTTTTTCTCTCAGAGCCTAAATGTCTTAGCTTTGAATTCTTTAACCCCATATATTTCGTGTTTTCGAAATAATGCCAATACTCGCTAACAACAGAAGAATGCACAAAAAAAGTATGTGTTGCATGGCTCATTGTTCGCCAACGCCTGTTTTCACCCAAAACAATGTAGGAAGGATAACTAAATTGATTATATAACGACTCATGCTCTTGTGGGTGAATCAACAAGTGCTGATTAGTTTGGTTATAAACTTTCTGATAAAAAGAGACCATATCATAAATCGCACTATTTGAGTGTAGATAGTCATCTTCACAAAAATAAAAAAGAGCGTTTTTTTCCTTGGCAAAAGAAAACGTTTCATGTAACGAAGGTCCTTGCCCGGCAACTTCTGTTGTTATTATTTTCCACTTACATTTAAGCTTCAAGCATAAGTTTTTAATTTTATCCAATACAAGATTATCAGACCGATCATCAAAAACAGTAAAACTAACATCTAGATTCTTAATACAGGCATCATTTACCGACAGCACTAATGAATTTATACAAGTTAAAAGGTGTTCTTCAAGACTAACGCCCGTTAGTCCGCTCCGATTTCCCTTCGCTCGTTTTTCATTGATGCACGTTCGCAGACAGACTTCCAACTTACTTACATTATTTGAGCTATCTTTTTTGTCTGAATTAAATGAAGCATAAATTCTTTTTTGATCATTAAAACCATCCATGTTTTTTAAAGGCAGCAGGTTATATTCAGGGTGTTTTTTAATTGCGTAGCCTCGCTTTTTTAAAACCTTGTCTAGAATGCGCAAAACCTCGTTCATAAACATAAACCCCTTATAGCGGCACTAACTTCATCAACAGATATATTACGAGCGTCATTTTCGGCTCCAGAGATACTGACCGCTTTATCTCCCCATGGACGAAAGCGAACAGGATCCATAAGACTAAAAAAGCTGATTGTGGGCGTCTTAACCGCGCTTGCGATATGCCCAAGACCTGAATCCGGGCCAATATAAAGACATGTCTTCTTTATCAAGGCTGCTGCATCTAATAAACTATTGCCCACGGTATTAATTTGCGGAATATCAATATTACGACTTACTTCAGCGGTCATTTCTTTTTCGAACTGATTTCCCAAAAAGATAACACCGGAAAAACTATCTTTCTGCGCATTTAATAAGTCTATAAAGGCCTTAGTATTTAAAGACTTTTCTGGTTTGCGGCAATCCCCGACAGATATCGATAGCAACTTCTCTTTATTACTAAATGCGGAGATTTCATTATCTGCATAATTTCGATTTGCGTCGGCAAGCCAGACTTCAGTATCGGGAATTGGCGCATTGCCGTGAATAGCTTTAACTACCCCCATGATCTCTTCGACGGCATGGGGCCCATAACTATTGCCAAACCATTTAGTGTATCTTGTTTTGCTGCGCAATAAATATGCAAGCCCATCGGTCCTGACATCTACAATAATGTCATATCGGTTTTTCCACAGCTGCATCAACAAGAGTGGGACACCACGTAAAAGTTTATCCTTGTCTTTTAAATAAAGCTTATTTAAAAAGGGGCAATTAGCATAAAGTTGCATTGCGCGCTTATCGGCAACTATATCGAAGAGGGCGTCCGGATATTTATTATGCAAGGCTTTTAATACAGGTGTCGTCATAACCACATCACCAACATTACTCAGTCCGATAAAAAGTATTTTATTTACATTCATAAATGTTTAGTACCGGGCTATTAATAAAAGCGTTTTATTTGTTTTCATCAGAGTAGTGACTATATGATTTTTCTTCGACGAGATTAGAGTCAGTCTTATTGTTTATTTTGCGCTTTACCGCTGCACGCTCATCATTAATAATATAAACAGATCTGGCTAATGATATGAACTCTTCATCAAATTGATTTTTACTTTCTTTGATTCTAATTTGATCTTCTATATCCCACAGCTTTTCATTAACTTTTTTTAAAGAATCTGTTTCTCCCTCAAGATCGACAGCAACATAATGAGATTTGCTCCACTGTTCTTGTAATACATTCAGTTCTTTTTTTATATTTGTTAATTTATTAGTATCGGATATTTTCTCCTCTTTAATCTGAAGTATTGTTATTTTATCGATCAATTCACCTACAGAAATATCAATTTGTATACTCACACATTATTCCTCTTCTATTACTTGCCAATACAAAACTGTGAAAACACGGCTCCTAAAACATCATCGCTGGTGGTCTTCCCGGTTAAATCGTCAAAGCCTGACAAACATTGTCGTAAAGACTCAGCCTGGACCTCAAGTCCTGCACTATTTGTTATGTCTGATAATACACGTTTTAAGTTTTTGCTTATTTTATGAAGATCATCAAGGTGGCGCTGACGCGTGAAAACCAGATCTTCTTCATTTTCAACTGTAGCGAAATATTGGCATATCGCTTCGACTAATTTGTCCATTCCCGCGCCAGTTTTAACGGAGACATAAACTTCATTTTCTGAGTTTATAAAATCGCCTTCATCACAAAGATCAATTTTGTTTCTTACATCAATGATTTTTGTGCCTGCGCTTACATAATCAAATAGCTCTATATTCAAGCTTGCATCATCGAGCGTATTATCATGCACACACAAAACAATATCTGCCATAGCTAATGTTTTCTGCGCCCTGTCTACTCCTGCCTGTTCAACCTTGTCCTCTGTATCGCGAATTCCTGCCGTATCAAATAACGTTACTGCATAATCGCCGAGCAACACCTTTTCTTTTATCACATCTCTTGTTGTGCCGGGGGCGCTTGAAACTATTGCTGAATCAAAACCAGACAGATAGTTTAAAACACTAGATTTTCCTGCGTTAGGACGGCCAGCGATTACTATGGAGGGATTTTGATCCAGAACTCGGCCAGCTTCTGCTTTTGAAATTAATTCATTCAGCAGATCCAGGCACTCTTGAACCTCTCTTGATGCTGGCAGCGTATCAATAACAACGTCTTCTTCTTCCGGAAAATCTAATGCAGCTTCGATCAAGGCCTTGGCATTAAAAACACGTTCCCTTAATTCTTTTATACTGTCAGAAAAAACACCACTTAAGGATAGCATTGCACTACGAGCAGCTTTTTTAGAGTTACTGTCAATTAAGTCTGCAACTGCTTCGGCTTGAAGCAGATCAATTTTATTGTTTATAAATGCTCTTTCTGTGAATTCTCCAGGCCGCGCAAGTCTCGCTCCCATAGAAACAATTTCATCTAACAGCATACCTAATACGAAACGACTACCATGAACATGACACTCCATAACATCTTCGCCAGTATATGAAGCTGGCGCTTTAAAATATAGAGCAATGCCTTTGTCGATTATTTTTTGATCGGAAGATCTAAAAGAAACAAATTGTGCTGAACGTGCTATAGGAGAGGAGCCCGTTAAGGTTTTGAATATATCTTTGGTTTTATTACCTGAGACACGCACTATACCCAAACCACCGCGGCCTGAGGGCGTAGCAATCGCCGTTATCGTGTCATTGGATTTTGGCATCGCGTAAACCGCTCGACCACTTTATTTATTAGAAGCTGCGTTCTCAATGTTTCGGGTAATCATCCACTGTTGAGCGATGGAAAGTGTATTATTAACAACCCAATACAAGACCAAACCAGATGGAAAGAAAGCAAAGAAAACCGTGAACACGACGGGCAGCACAGACATAACCTTGGCCTGAACAGGATCCATAGGCGCAGGATTTAATTTTTGTTGAATGAACATGGTAATACCCATCAACAACGGCAACACAAAATACGGATCCGGAATAGAAAGGTCATGAATCCACAAAATAAAGTCTGCCTGCCTTAACTCAACACTCTCCAGCAAGACCCAATACAAAGAAATAAATACCGGGATTTGAATTAGAATCGGAAAACACCCGCCTAAAGGATTGATCTTTTCTTCCTTATAGATGTCCATCATAGCTTGATTAAGCCTGGCTCTATCATCTTTGTATCTTTCTCTAATGGACAACAAGCGTGGCTGAACTTTCCGCATGTTAGCCATCGACCGGTAACCCGCAGCTGATAGTTTATAAAAACATATCTTAAGAAAAAGTGTGACTAATATAATCGCCCAGCCCCAGTTATTAGTAACCGAATGTATATGATCCAGGACCCAATAAAGCGGCTTTGCGAGAAACCAGAAAACGCCATAATCAACTGTTAGATTAAGTCCTTCTGCTGCCTGTTCTAATTGTTTTTGGAGTTTGGGCCCAAAAAACACACGATGATTCAAGTTTTGAGAGTCATTATTACCTATCGTTTTAGAAGGGCTTATTGCGCCGATCACATAGCTATTGTTTTCTGGGTTCAGGGTATAATAATGATATTGCTCTTCTTTTGAGCCAGGAATTAATGCAGTAATAAAATAGTGCTGGAGCATCGCGACCCAGCCATTCGTAATATCAATAGATAATTTATCGTCTTCGATATCACCAAAATCTATTTTTTCATAACGTTTTTCAGGAGATGAAACAACCGCTCCAGTATAGGTATAGATAAAACGCGAACCTTTTTCTTTTGGTTCTGTGCGATTTATCTGTCCATAAAGGCTCCCGGTCCAGTCAGCACCAGTTGCATTTTGAATTTCATAGTTTATCTCAGCGACATATTGGCCTTTATAGAAAGTAAATGTTTTTATAATTGTTAGGCCATTTTCAGACTCCCAATAAAGGGGGACGGAAACACTACTATTGCCATCTAATGAATAACTGTTATTTTGAATCGTAAAGACCGTTTTATGATTGGCAACATCATTTTTACTCAGCAAACCACCCTGAACTATATAAAAATGTTCGTTCCCATTATCTAATAAGACAACCTTTTCATCTTGTTGCTTTTTAGAGATGGGATAGTTCGATAGTTCCAAGTGTTGAATGGTGCCGCCGCGCGTATTTATCTCAAGATCCAGAAGATCTGTTTTAACGTGAACAACTTCTCCGCTGAGCACTTCCTGAGTGCTTTTATCAGTAACCAAAGAAGGCATTTCACTTTTTGTGCTTGGCGCAGGGGCCATTGGCAAATCTGCTACACTTGCGCCCACTGATGGCTCTAAAGGCTGTTGCTGACTAATTACGCCCGTCTGAACAGGAGCATTACCGTAGTCCTCATGCCAAGACTGCCAAATCATAGTGAGCACTAAACCTAGTGCGATTAATAAAATAAAGCGTGTCGTTTCCATTAATTATTCTTCATTATTTTTTAGAGGCACAGGATCAAAACCAGCTTCATGAAACGGATGACAACGGCAAATACGCCGAACACCCAAAACGAAGCCTTCTAGAACACCATGTTCGGTAAGCGCATTAGCCATATATTCAGAACAAGTCGGGTAAAACCTGCAACAAGGAGCACTATACGGGCTGATATATCGCTGATAGATAGTAATAAGCTTTATTAAAACCTGCTTCATTTACTCATTCTTTCCCAATGTTTAAGCAGCCCCGCACTTATTGTCTTGCTTTTACAATTAACAGCGCCTTTAACCACAACGACAACATCTTTACCTTCAAGTTGTTCTTGTTTTAATCGAAAACTTTCTCTAATGATTCGTTTTAGTTTATTTCGATCAACGGACTTAGATATGTGTTTCTTGGGTACAGCCAAACCTAAACGCGCTTGATTAAGGTCGTTTTGCCTGGCCAGAAACAAGAATGATTTATCACTGGAACGCTGCTTTGAAGAAAACACAAGCTTGAATTCTTCAGGACGTTTTAATCTATTACAAGCTCGAAAACGCCTTTCAAAAGAAGACACTCTTTAACAAGAGCTACGCTGAAAGCCTTTTCCTGCCCTTGCTTCGTCGCGCCTTTATGATCAATCTTCCCGAACGGCTTTGCATGCGCGCACGAAAGCCATGGTTTCTTTTTCGCTTTATTTTACTAGGTTGGAACGTTCGTTTCATATACTCATGCCTTCGGTTACATTGTGGCGCTATTTAAAAGGGCGCATATGTTACTGTTACAACTATAAATAAGTCAATTACAACCTGCAAAACATCGTAATTTTGTTGTTGTGGATAACTATTTTAATCGGGTATACACTTCTCACTTCTCTTCATTACCAGAAATTCATCGAGGGTTTATTAGTGGGAATTTCCCCATGGAAACGTTGCCTGGAGCGACTTGAGGGTGAGTTATCACCACAACAATTTAATACCTGGATACGGCCATTGCACGCTATTGAAAGCAACAATGCCGTACATTTGCTCGCGCCTAATAGGTTTGTGCTCGACTGGATAAGTGAGCGCTACCTAACTCGAATAGAAGAACTTTTGTCCGGAGAACAGCAAAACGCCGAACGCATCTCATTAAAACTTGAGATTGGCAGTCGTAATAACAACGAGACACGACTAAAAAACAAAAAGCCAGACACAACAACCACAGATCCTTTTATTGATAAACCACAAACAAAACCGGTTAAACACTCTAGCAATCTAAATACCCAGTTTACTTTTAATAACTTTGTCGAAGGTAAATCAAATCAGCTAGCAAGAGCGGCCTCGATTCAGGTTTCCGAGAACCCGGGAAATGCTTATAACCCTTTATTTATTTACGGCGGGGTAGGGCTTGGCAAAACACACCTAATGCACGCTGTTGGAGCTGCTATCCTGGAGCAAAAACCGAGCGCTAACATTGCTTATCTACACTCTGAAAGATTTGTTGCTGATATGGTAAGAGCATTACAACATAACGCCATCAACGAATTTAAACGACATTACCGCTCTTTAGATGCCTTGCTAATTGATGATATCCAGTTTTTTGCCAAAAAAGAACGCTCCCAAGAAGAGTTCTTCCATACTTTTAATGCCTTACTTGAAGGCCAGCATCAAATTGTCTTGACATGTGACCGCTACCCAAAAGAGGTAAACGGGTTAGAAGAACGCCTAAAGTCTCGTTTTGGATGGGGGCTTACTGTGGCAATAGAGCCACCGGAGCTTGAAACACGGGTTGCCATTATTCGTAAAAAAGCTTTACTAGTACAAAAAGAAATTCCTGATGAAGTGTCGTTTTTTATCGCAAAACGTTTTCGATCAAATGTTCGCGAGCTGGAAGGAGCGCTAAATCGTGTAATAGCAAACTCTAACCTGACCGGAAAACCCGTCACACTAGAATTCACTCAGTCTTCCTTAAGAGATTTACTAATCATTCAAGACAAACAAGTGACAATGGAAAACATCCAAAAAACAACGGCCGAATACTACAAAATAAGGGTGGCTGATTTATTATCAAAGCGTCGCAATAGATCAATTGCCAGACCCAGGCAGGTTGCCATGGCAATCTCAAAAGAACTAACCAACCATAGTCTACCTGAAATTGGCGATGCCTTTGGGGGCCGTGACCACACAACCGTGTTACACGCTTGCAGAAAAATACAAGAACTAAGAAAAACAGAACATAGAATAGAAGAAGACTACGTAAACTTAACAAATACTTTAACAAACTGAAAACAGGTTGTGGATAAGTTGATAAAGAAATATATTTTCAAAATAATCAACATATCATCAACAACAAAAAATGGTTTATCCACAAAGACAAAAGCTAGTTAAAAAAAATATAAACCATTGATTTTATTAGATAATTAAAGTTACTAACACGATTTAAATTCACTAGTAGTAATAATAATAGGTATATATATGAAATTTAATATAAATAGAGATGTGCTACTGCCTGTATTACAAACAGTCGGCGGGGTTATAGATCGTCGTCAAACTTTACCTATCCTTTCAAACTTATTGCTGAACATAGAAGATGGTTCATTAACAATCACAGCAACAGATATGGAAGTAGAACTTATCGTTACAGTGGACGTTCAATTAGAACAAACAGGAGAATTAACATTACCTGCCAGAAAGCTATTGGATATCTGTCGAGCATTACCACAAGAAGCAGAACTTTTATTTGAAGTGAAAAATGATCGGGTACTTATAAAATCAGGTAAAAGCCGCTTCACATTAGCGTCATTGCCCGCCCAGGAATATCCCGTTATCGATATCACCGAAAATGCAGTTAGCTTTAATATAAAACAAAAGAAACTCGAAAGCCTGCTTGAAAACACGCAATTTGCGATGGCCCAGCAGGATGTTCGTTATTACTTAAACGGACTCCTCTTGGAAATATCTAGCAATAAAATTAGAGCCGTTGCAACTGACGGCCACAGGTTGGCTTTAGACGAGTCAGATATACAGGTAGAAACAGATAAACCGATACAAATAATTGTGCCAAGAAAAGGCATTACAGAATTAACCCGCCTCCTCCAAAATGATAACAGCGAAATAGAAATTCAAATAAGCACAAATCATATAAGAGTAAAAAACGAGAACTCATGTTTTACTAGTAAATTAATAGACGGTCGCTTTCCCGACTATCAAAGAGTAATTCCTGAATTAAGTGAAACTCCTGTTTTAGCAGACAGAGAAGAACTAAGAAACAGTCTTACCCGGGCCTCTATTTTATCAAATGAAAAGTATCGTGGGGTTCGCATAGTCTTTGATTCAAATAGCTTGCGAGCGCTGGCACACAATCCAGAGCAAGAAGAGGCAGAAGAAGAGCTAGAAGTAGATTACACTGGCACAGAAATAGAGATCGGTTTCAATGTTTCTTATTTATTAGACACATTATCAATTATAAAAAGTGAAAAGGTAAGATTAAGCGTTCTCGATCCAAACAGTAGTTGCTTGTTACTACCAGAAGATGATTCAAACTGCCAATATGTTGTGATGCCGATGCGACTCTAAAAAATGCTTTATATTGAACAGCTTAATGCCTGCTCAATTCGCAACCTCGGTGAATTTAGTATAGAACCAAGCCAAAAACTTAATTTCTTTTATGGTCCTAATGCAAGTGGAAAAACATCTGTTCTTGAGAGTATCTATCTGTTATCTAGGATAAAGTCATTTAGAAGCAAGCGGATAAATGATGTTATTACCCGTGGAGATAAAAAATTAGGGGTTTATGCTAGAGGAGTAAACAAAGGGATTGCATTCTCGGTCGGAATAGAAAAAGGCCACGGTGTTACCAAGATAAAGTTTGATGGAGAGCCAATACAAACCGCGTCCGAACAAGCAAAACTATTACCCGTATACATATTAACCCCCGACCACCATATTTTATTTACAGGGACTCCAAAAGACAGAAGGCATTGGTTAGACTGGTCTTTGTTTCACGTGGAACAAAAATACATGGTTGTTTGGAAGAATTATCATAGGGCTTTGCGCCATAGAAACGCACTTCTTAAGTCAGATCGGCGGACAAACCCAGCAGAAATAATTGGCTGGGAGAGGTTGATGGGTGAAGAAGCTATAAAGATTGATATTATGAGGGAGCGGTACCTTTCTGATTTAAATAATCTATTAAATAAAAAGCATGCTCCACAGGTGTTGACGGGAGCTGTGAAGATTAATTATTTAAATGAAAGTTATGAAGCACAAGCCCTGCCCGATTTGTTGGCAATTAATAGAAATGAAGACGAAAGAAGAGGTTATACGAATTTAGGGCCTCACCGATCTGATATTTCGTTTAGCTATGAAGATTATAATGTCGCGAAACACTTGTCGCGAGGACAAACGAAACTCTTTAGTGCTGCCCTTGTTTCTTCTCAAGTAGATAAATTAAAAGAGTTGGAAAAGGCTGCTATGGTGCTGGTAGATGACCTTGATGCTGAGTTGGATCAGGATTCTTCCAGGAAAATGTTGAGTTTATTACTGGCTAATAATACTCAGACCTTTGTTTCTTCGTTGGTTCGGCCGGAGTGGGCCGATCAAAAAAACGAGTTTAATAGTATGTTTCACGTGAAACACGGAAAGATACAGAAAATGGTAGAATAACCCTGATTGTTAATGAGAGAGAGTTATGTCTGAAGAAAATAGTTACGATTCGTCGAAGATTAAAGTATTAAAAGGCCTAGAGGCCGTTAGAAAGCGGCCTGGAATGTATATCGGTGATACAGAAGATGGTACCGGTCTGCATCACATGGTGTTCGAAGTGGTTGATAATAGTATTGATGAGGCTTTGGCTGGGCATTGTGATCATATAAAAATAACGATTCATTCAAATGAATCAATCTCAGTAACCGATAATGGCCGCGGAATACCGGTTGGACTCCATGAAGAAGAAGGAAGGTCTGCGGCAGAAGTGATTATGACTGTTTTACATGCTGGTGGTAAGTTTGATGATAATTCTTATAAAGTGTCGGGTGGTTTGCATGGTGTTGGTGTCTCTGTTGTAAACGCACTTTCAGAAAGACTGGATTTGAAAGTTTTTCGCGACGGCTATGTTTATAATCAAACGTATCAGAATGGCGATCCTGTGGCGCCTTTAGAAAAAGGTGAAGTATCGGATAAAACGGGTACGGAAATCACATTCTTACCAAGCGTCGCTATTTTTAAGCTCCTGGAGTTTCATTACGACATCCTTGCAAAGCGTCTACGTGAGCTGTCTTTTCTTAATTCTGGTGTCCGCGTGGAGTTGCTCGATGAGCGTAGCGGGAAAACGGATATGTTCGAGTATAAGGGCGGGATCAGTGCTTTTGTTAAACATCTGAATCGTAATAAAACGCCATTGCATGAGTCGGTGATTGATATCGGGGCAGAGAAAGAAGACGTCAGTGTTGAGTTGGCAATGCAGTGGAATGACTCCTACCAGGAGAATATATTTTGTTTTACAAATAATATTCCTCAAAAAGACGGCGGAACACACCTCTCAGGTTTTAGGGCAGCATTAACACGAAGCTTTAACCAGTATATGGACAAGCAAGGGGTGGCTGCTAAGGCCAAGGTTACTATTACAGGGGAAGATGTTAGGGAAGGCTTGACAGCGGTGTTATCAATCAAGCTCCCTGACCCTAAGTTTTCTTCCCAAACCAAGGATAAATTGGTCTCAAGCGAAGTAAAGTCTGCGGTGGAGGCCTGTGTAGCGGAAAAAGTGCAGGAGTTTCTATTAGAAAGGCCTGCTGAAGCAAAAGCCATTAGCGCGAAAGTCGTTGAGGCTGCGAGTGCGAGAGAAGCCGCGCGCAAAGCTCGAGAGTTAACAAGAAGAAAGACGGCGCTCGATGTTGCCGGCTTGCCCGGAAAGCTTGCTGATTGCCAAGAGAAGGATCCCGCTTTATCTGAACTATTTTTGGTGGAGGGTGATTCTGCTGGTGGCTCAGCTAAACAAGGACGTGATCGCAAAAATCAGGCGATATTGCCGCTAAAAGGCAAAATATTGAACGTAGAAAAGGCCCGTTTCGATAAAATGCTATCATCTGTAGAGGTTGGTACGCTTATCACGGCTTTGGGGTGTGGTATAGGTCGTGAAGAATTTGATCCTGAAAAGCTGAGGTATCATCGTATTATTATTATGACGGATGCGGATGTTGATGGTGCACATATCCGCACCTTGTTGCTTACATTTTTTTACCGGCAAATGCTTGAGTTAATCGAGCGAGGCCATGTCTATATAGCGCAACCGCCTCTTTATAAAATAAAAAAAGGGAAGCAAGAACGCTACCTTAAAGATGAGACGGAACGAGAAGCATATTTGCTTGAGTTGGCGTTAGAAAATAGTCAGCTTTTTATCGGGGAGGCTCAGGCGCCAATTGAAAACCAGGCGCTCAAAGATATGGTTGATTGTTATATTATGATGAATCGCGCATACAATCGGCTTTGTAAGCGTTATCACCCAACGATTGTTGATGCGATTCGCTATATGCCTTTAATAACGGAATCAGACTGCGAAGACGAACCTGCGGTGAAAATATGGTTTGAAAACTTAATCTCTAAGCTAAATAGCGATGATGCAAATGTCACAGAATATAATTTTGAATTATTCCCGGCGAATGAAGATCATTTTGGTGCCAAGGTTTCTGTGTCAATTCATGGATTAGAATCGAGCAATATCTTTGCGCCAGAGTTCTTTTCTTCGGAAGATTATAAGAGGCTTTCCGCGCTCGAGCAACTAATAAACTTGGATGAAAGCGCCTATATTCAACGTGGAGAGCGTAAGCAAGCGATTACTACTTTGAAGCTGGCCTTTGATTGGTTATTGAAAGAAGCAGAGCAAGGTTTGGCTATTCAGCGATATAAAGGCTTAGGAGAAATGAACCCCGATCAGCTTTGGGAAACGACAATGGACTCTTCTACCCGTAGTTTGTTGCAAGTTAAAATAGAGGATGTCATAGGCGCTGATGAAGTGTTTACTACCTTAATGGGAGATCAGGTGGAGCCGCGGAGAGAGTTTATTGAACGAAACGCCTTGGTAGTAGAAAACCTGGATACTTAAAACTACGTTCTCGCAATAGCCCATATATCAACTCGAGAACAACCTGATTTTATGAGTAGAGATGCAATTTCGTCTACTGTAGATCCGGTAGTTATAACGTCATCAACGATAACGACGTAGTCAAAAGGGTTCGGGCAACTTAGCTTAAAGGCATTTTTTACATTGTTTTTGCGAACCTTCCTGGGGAGCGTGCTTTGTCGTTTCGTATTGAGTATGCGTTGGCACAATTGTGTATTAACTGTTATTCCAAGTAGGCCTCCTATCCGCGAAGCAAGCTCAAGCGCTTGGTTGTAGCCGCGCTCTCTTTGTCTGGATTTATGTAAAGGCACGGGTATTAGCGCTTCTGGAAAATAATCGATGCTTTTAAGTTTGTGTGAGAATTTTTCGGCGAAGCTACTGGCAAGTTCAGGGCGGTTATTGAATTTAAAAGCCTTAATCAAATGATTTCCTGGATACTGATAATTAAACAAGGTCTCTGTGCTTGTAAAAAAAGGCGGGTGTTTAAGACAAGATCCGCATGGTTGAACCGAGGCAGTGTTTCTGGCACAGATCGGGCAGCGGATATTATCAAGGATAAAATCACGCTCGCATTGTTCGCACCACGTTTTTTGGGTTTTCCCTAAGCAGAAGAAGCAAGCTCCTTGCAAATATTTTGTAGTAGCATCCATGCTGATTTGTTAACCAAAGTTAAAATAAAAAGTTTACAATAAATCCCTAAGCTTTATTGTGGCACGTTCTCACATTTGTGTTGAGTGTTTAGAAAGCCCTAGAAGACCAATGAAAATGAAATGGATAGTTTATCGATGAAACAGAAAGTAAAGAATGATTGGACTAAATCAGAAGTTCTCGCGCTTATGAGCAAGCCTTTTAGTGATCTAATTTTCGAAGCACAGCAAGTGCATCGGGAAAATTTCGATCCGAACATTGTTCAATTAAGTACTTTGATGAATATCAAGACAGGAGGGTGCCCGGAAGATTGCGCCTATTGCCCTCAAAGTGCACATTATGATGCTGGCGTAAATGCTGAAAAATTACTTGAATTAGATGCCGTTCTTGAGCAGGCAAAGGCTGCGAAAGAGAGTGGCGCAACTCGCTTTTGTATGGGCGCGGCATGGAGGCAACCAAAACAACGTGATTTGGAAAAAGTGATCTCCATGGTTGAAGCCGTTAAAAAAACGGGTATGGAAACTTGTGTAACCCTTGGCATGCTGGAAAAAGGTCAGGCGCAAGAATTAAAATCGGCGGGGCTTGATTACTACAATCATAATCTTGACAGCTCTCCTGAATTTTATTCAAAAATAATTAGCACCCGAGATTATCAGGAGCGTTTAGATACACTTGAGCACGTAAGAGACGCAGGAATCAATGTGTGTTGCGGCGGAATTATTGGTATGGGAGAAGAGGTTAATGACCGTGCTGGATTGCTAATGAGCCTTGCGAACATGGAAGTCCAGCCAGAAAGCGTCCCGATAAATATGTTAGTTCAGGTCGAAGGTACTCCGCTAGAAGAGACAGAAGATCTTGATCCTATCGATTTTGTCAGAGTTATTGCTAGCGCGAGAATAATGATGCCTGGATCATGCGTTCGCTTATCTGCGGGTCGAAGTGAAATGACAGAAGAGATGCAAGCATTGTGCTTGTTGGCGGGAGCAAACTCTATTTTTTATGGTGAAAAACTACTTACCACAGAGAACCCACAGCTAGCTGAAGATCAAAACTTATTTGAGCGTTTAGGTGTTCAATCAAGTCAGCATTAAGAATCAAAGCATTGTAACTAAACAGTGAATCTTGATGAAGAAATAGAGCAGCGCAAAAGTGTTGGTTTGTATAGAACAAGAAGGGTGTTGGGTTCTTGCCAGGGATCTAAAATAGTAATTGATGGCGAAGAGTATTTAAATTTCAGTAGCAACGATTATTTAGGTTTTGCTAACAATGAGTCATTAAAGAGCATGATGATCGAAGGCATCAAAGAGTTTGGTTTAGGTGCCGGGTCTTCTCAATTAGTGGTTGGGCACTCAGAGCCACATAAAAGACTAGAAAATAAACTGTCAGAATTTCTTAACAGGGATGCTGCTCTGGTTTTTAGTTCGGGCTATATGGCAAATCTAGCAGTAGCTTCTGTGCTAATAGATTCAAAGACGATCATTTTACAAGATAAACTTAATCATGCATCACTGATTGATGCTGCGCAATTGTCAGTTGGTAGGCTTGTCCGTTATAGGCATAAGGACTTAGAGCATCTCGAGGTTTTATTAGAGAAATATAAACAAAGTAATTTGGTGGTAATGACCGATGGTGTTTTTAGTATGGACGGTGATTATGCGCCAATTGATCGGATTTCAAGTTTATGTAAGAAATACAATGCATTGTTGATAGTCGATGACGCGCATGGGCTCGGTGTTATAGGTAATACCGGTGCTGGTTTGTTAGAGTTGTTGGGGCTCGATCAAACCGAAGTCCCTCTGTTGATTGGAACATTTGGTAAGTCACTTGGTGGTAGCGGCGCATTTGTTGCGGGAAGCGCGCTCTATGTAGATGCTTTCATCCAAAAAGCCAGAACTTATATTTATACAACAGCATTGCTGCCTTCTATAGCGGTAGCAATGACAAAATCACTGGAGTTGGTGGTGGAAGCCGGGGGTCTGCGTCAGAACATAAGCAGTTTAATTGCATACTATAAAGAGTTAATGGCAAAGGATAAATTAAAAACAAACGAGTCTTGCTCTCACATCCAGCCTTTTATAATTGGCAGTGCAAAAAAAACAACAGAGCTAAGTGACGCACTGTTTAAAGATAAACTATTGGCTGCTGCAATACGTCCGCCAACGGTTCCTAAAAACACCTCGCGATTAAGGTTAAGCTTCACCGCCACGCACAATAAAAAGCAGGTTGCACATCTGGTGCGAGCAATAAAAAATAATTTAAATGAATAGCAAACAGAAACCTAACTGTATTCTTCTGCACGGCTGGGGGGTTAATAGATCCATCTGGGAAGGATTAATCAGCCGGCTTAATGGTTTCAGTTGTATCGATAATGTTTGTCTGTATACGACAGCTGAAGAAGGAAAAGCGGAGAGTGTAAACGCTTTGGCCTTGGTCTTAAAAGAAAAGGTTAAGGATAACACTGTAATAATCGCCTGGTCTTTTGGTGGTTTGGTGGCAACACGGTTGGCGAGACTTTCCAATAAAGTAAAAGCAATAGTTTATATAGCGAGCTCCCCATGTTTTATCAATAAGCGTGATTGGAACTATGGGCTTGATGGGCAATCTATCGTCGAATTACAAAACAGCTTATTGAGCAACGCTAAGAAAGCAATCGGGTATTTTGCCGGGCTGATCGCGCATGGCGATGAAGATGTAAAAAAGATCGTGAAGAAAACAAGGACAAACATGGCGGATGAAAAATATAGATCAACGCTTTTCGTTTGGCTTAATGAGTTATTAGAACAAGATCAAAGAAACGAATTTGCCGCTTTAAATATACCGACACAATATGTGTTAGCTGAACGTGATGCTCTTATAAACCCCGGGATAAAAAGTCAGTTAAAACAATTACGACCAAAAATGGGCTGTGAAATAATAAAAGATAGTTGTCATGCTCCGTTTGTTGGCAAGCCACAAGAGATAATTAATTTAATAGATAGGTTTATAAGTGAGCAGCTCTAATAATAACGCTTATGATATTGAAACAAGAAAAGTTGCGCATGCGTTTGACGATGCCGCAAAGGATTACGATGCTGTTTCATTGTTGCAACAAACTGTTGTTGATCGGTTAATCGAGTCGTTTGAGCTGATTAAAATAAACCCTTCAACAATTTTAGATCTCGGTTCGGGCACGGGTTATGGTTCAAGAAAATTAAAACAAAGATTTAAAAAGGCCCGGTTTTACCAGAGTGATATTTCAGGTGAGATGTTAAAAGTCTCACGTAAACACTCGTCGCGGTATTTTTCAAAAACTCATTTTCTTTGTGCTGATGCGGCTCAAATGCCTATAGAAGACCAGAAGTTTGATCTGGTGTTTAGCAGTTTGATGTTGCAATGGTGCAATGATCTCGAGTCGGTCTTTGCAGAAGTTAAGCGGATGCTTAAACCCGGAGGCGTTTTTTTATTCGCAAGTTTTGGTCCAGACACGTTGAAAGAATTACGCGAATGCTGGCAAAAGGTCGACGAGGATGTCCATGTAAACGCCTTTGTTGATATGCACGATATCGGTGATTCGCTAATCAGGAATGGAATGGATGCCCCGGTGCTGAGCGTTGAGCATATTGTTTTAACCTACAACGAATGCAAGCAGCTGATGCGCGAGTTAAAAAGTATTGGCGCACACAATGTAAATAAGGGCCGCCGAAGAACGCTAACGGGTAAGCAGCGATTAAATAAGGTCGTCTCTCATTACGAAACATTTCGATTAAATAATAAATTACCAGCGACCTATGAAGTTGTTTACGGGCATGCATGGCGGCCACATCAAAAAAATGTCGGCAGCGGGGGTTCACAATCAATATCATTAGAACAGTTAAAACAAGACCTCAAGACCAGGAAACAAAAATAACTATGGCCAACGGTATATTTGTTACTGGCACGGATACAGGCGTCGGTAAAACCTGGTTTACCCTTGCTTTAATGGAGGCACTTAAGCAGCAAGGGTCTAAAACCAGCGGCATGAAGCCTGTAGCGAGCGGCGGTAGTTATATTGCCGGCAAGCTTGTTAATGAAGACGCAAGATCGATCTTGTATCATTGCAGCGACCCCGCGAGTTATGAGCACGTAAATCCATTTGTATTCGAGCAACCTGTCGCACCAAGTTTTGCTGCTAAACAAGCAGACGAAACTGTCAAGCTTGATCGGATTGTCGCTAGTTATAAGCAATTAGCCTCGGTTTGTGACAACATCGTTGTAGAAGGCATAGGGGGGTGGCGAGTCCCGCTTTCTGATAGAATAGGAACGGTCGATTTGGTAAGAGAGTTAGAGTTGCCCGTCGTCTTGGTCGTTGGTCTGCGTTTGGGGTGTATTAATCATGCGTTATTAACGGCGGAAGCGATTAAGGCAGATGGTGTTCGCTTATGTGGCTGGGTAAGCAACCAATTAGAAAAAGACTATCTACAAAAAGAAGACACGGTAAACCTCTTAAGCGAGGAGCTCAATTGCCCGAATATTGCGAATTTAGATTATATGCTGGTTCCAGACCCAGCAAAAACGCGTGTTAAAATAGATCCATCGTTTATAGTTGGGCTACGTTTTTAGATAGTATAAGCTTAAGGTTGCAACGAGTGCCTAATTTAGGGCATATTACCGCCCCAAGAAGGGGAAGGAAATCATTGGGTTATGAATCACAGGCCCAATATGTGTGATTAAACCCAAAAAATTAAGCCAAAGTGACTCTTTAGCCGTGGGCTTTACGAGGATGTTAGTAACTTGGAGCTTAAGAAAGAACATAAGAAATACAATGCTTTCAGCTATATTGATGATATGCCATCAACGCCGAATCAGATATGGACGGCTTTGTTATGCTGCTTCATATTGTCGGTGCATGGCTTAAAGAATTGTAAAAGTAAAATTTAAGAATTAGTTAATAAAAATCATCAATGCTGAGGATTGCTGTATGTCAGTCGATAAATTAAACCGAACTGTGCTTGGGTTAGTTGCAGTTTCATTGTTTCTGGTGAGTGGTGCTGTTCTGGCCGAATACCCGCTTAACTTGACCGAAGGTGTCACGCCAACCAGTCAACGAGTCTATGATTTACATATGGACATTTTTTACATTGTTACGGTGATCGGTATTGCTGTATTCGGTGTCATGACATGGTCTATCTTTCATCATAGAAAATCAAAAGGTGCAGTTGCGGCGCAATTCCACCACAGTACGACAGCCGAAGTCATTTGGACGATTATTCCTATTTTGATCTTGGTCGGCATGGCGATTCCTGCAACTAAAACACTGGTCTTCATGGAAAAAACGGGTGATGCAGAAATGACGCTGAAAGTCACCGGCTATCAGTGGAAATGGAAATACGATTATCTCGATGAAGATATCAGCTTTTTTAGTACTTTATCGGAAGAAGACAATAAAGCGCGACAAAGAAACTCAGGTATAGATCCGCACACTATCGATAATTACCTCAAGAATGTTGATAATCCGGTTGTGCTTCCTGTGGACACAAAAATAAGAATCCTGACTACGGCGGCTGATGTCATCCATTCATGGTGGGTGCCTGCCCTAGGCTGGAAGCGTGACGCGGTCCCTGGTTATATAAATGACAACTGGACTTATATAGAAGAGCCTGGCATTTACCGCGGTAAATGCACTGAGTTGTGCGGAAAGGATCATGGCTTTATGCCTATCGTTGTACATGCTGTTTCGAAAGAAGAATATGCAGCTTGGGTTGACGAAAAGAAGGCAGCAGCAGCAGCTATGCAAGATGAGAGCGGAAAAGAATATACGCTTGATGAGCAAATAGCGCGTGGAGAGAAAATTTACAATACTCAGTGTGCCGCATGCCATCAGGCGAAAGGTCAAGGTATTGAAGGCATGTTTCCAGCCTTGGATGGTAGCCCAATTGCTACTGGTGCAGCTGCAGGCCATATAAACATTGTTCTGAAAGGGAAAAACTTGATGCCTGCTTTCAAGGATCAAATGTCCGATGCTGAGATCTCTGCTGTTATAACATTTGAGCGAAATTCTTGGGGCAACACTGTTGGCGATATTGTGCAGCCTGCTGACGTGAAAGCGGCAAGATAACCGAATTATTTTTTAATCTTATAAACTAATAGATAGTTAATAGAGGATAGACACATGAGTGAAGCAGTCATCCACGACGATCACGACGATCATCACGATCATAAACCTACTGGAATAGGCCGCTGGCTATTTTCCACTAATCATAAGGACATCGGCACCATGTATTTGGTGTTTTCTTTGATTATGTTTTTTATCGGTGGCGCCATGGCAATGGTTATCCGGGCTGAGTTGTTTCAGCCTGGCTTGCAGTTTGTTGACCCGCAGTTCTTTAATTCCATGACGACAGTGCATGCGCTGGTCATGATTTTCGGTGCAGTGATGCCAGCCGGTGTTGGTTTGGCGAACTGGATGATCCCGATGATGATTGGTGCGCCGGACATGGCGATGCCACGTATGAATAACATGAGCTTCTGGATTCTTCCTTTTGCATTTACGTTGTTGTTGTCTACTTTCTTCATGCAAGGTGGTGCTCCAGCGGGTGGTTGGACTATGTATCCTCCATTGGTACTGCAACTAGGCGATGGATTCCCGTTCTTAATATTTGCGGTCCATTTTCTAGGTATTTCATCAATTATGGGCGCAATCAATATTATTGCGACAGTCTTCAACATGCGAGCGCCAGGGATGACCTTCATGAGGTTGCCTTTGTTTGTTTGGACCTGGATTATCACCGCGTTTCTGTTGATCGCTGCTATGCCAGTACTGGCAGGTGCAGTAACGATGCTATTGACAGATAAGTTCTTTGGTACTGCTTTCTTTGATGCGGCTGGCGGCGGCGATCCCGTTCTGTTTCAGCATGTGTTTTGGTTCTTTGGGCATCCTGAAGTCTATATCTTGGTATTGCCTTCGTTTGGTATTATCTCGCAGATTATTCCAACCTTTGCACGCAAGCCTTTATTTGGCTATGCGTCGATGGTGTATGCAACAGCATCAATCGCCTTCTTATCATTCTTTGTTTGGGCGCATCATATGTTTACTGTCGGTATGCCGTTGGCAGGTGAGCTGTTCTTCATGTACGCAACCATGGCGATTGCGGTTCCAACGGGTGTTAAAGTTTTTAACTGGACGGCAACCATGTGGAGAGGCTCTATGACTTTTGAAACGCCGATGTTGTTCTCTATTGGCGTGCTGTTCATGTTCACGTTGGGTGGTTTTTCTGGTCTGATGATGGGCATAACGCCTGTTGATTTTCAGTATCACGACACTTATTTCATCGTAGCGCATTTTCATTATGTTCTCGTGCCGGGTATTGTCTTCGGCATAATCAGTGGTGTGTATTACTGGTTGCCAAAATGGACCGGACATATGTATGACGAAAAGCTTGGTAAGTTGCACTTCTGGGCGTCTACCATCTCGGTCAACGTCTTGTTCTTTCCAATGCACTTTATTGGTTTGGCAGGAATGCCTCGGCGTATCCCGGATTACAACACTCAGTTTACGGACTGGAATATGATTATTAGTATCGGTGGTTTCGCCTTTGGTTTGAGTCAGTTGATACTCGTTTGGGTTGTTATAAAGTGTGCTCGAGGTATCGGTGAAAAGGCCACTGATCAGGTTTGGGAAGGCGCGCATGGCTTAGAGTTTACTTTGTCATCACCTCCACCATTCCACAGCTTTACTACGCCGCCAGAAGTGACGGATGCAACGGCGCATTCTTAAGTTAAAAGGTCGAGTAAAGTGGTTATGAGTGACAACGACAAAACACCTGCAGAAAAGGAATTAGCTGCCAAGAACATGCGTCTGGTCATTGTTCTTGGGCTGGTTGCAGTCGGTTTTTATGTTGCCATAATTTTGATGTATATATAGACATGGCACAAAAAACGACGGTTACAGCAAAAAAACTTTTCGTTTTTGCTGCATGCATGTTTGGTTTTGGTTACGTGCTGGTGCCTATTTATGATCTCTTATGCGATGTCACAGGGCTTAATGGCAAAACCGGGGAAGTTTCTCAGGTAGAAGCGGAAGCCAAGCATGTAGACACAGACCGTTTGGTAACGGTCGAGTTTGATACCAATGTGAACCCGGCGCTGCCTTGGAAATTCGAGGCGTCAGAATTCAAGATGAATGTGCATCCTGGAGCTATCGCTGAAGCGTTGTTTGTTGTCGAGAATACGTCAGACAAACCAGTCGTCGGACAGGCGGTGCCAAGCATAGTGCCTCCGTTAGCTTCATTGTATTTTGATAAAACAGAATGTTTCTGTTTTACCACACAGTTGCTGGAGCCGGGCGAACGTAAGGAAATGGTTGTGCGTTATGTTGTTGGCTCTGAATTGCCGGAAAATATTTCAACGATGACGCTGTCATACACGTTTTTTAAAGCTCCTGGCAGTGATGATGTCGCAGTTTCCGCGATCAAATCTGCCAAAACAATGAGTACAAAAGGTTAGTAAAAAATAAATAATAGAAATGAGGAATAGTTATGTCTAACTCTCAAGACACATATTTTATCCCTGAACCAAGTCGTTGGCCTATAGTAGGGACCTTGGCGCTGTTCACCGCATTCATTGGTGGCGGCATGATGTTAAATGGTTCGGGTTTCGGTACTTTTATTCTTGGACTTGGTGTCGCTGCTATTGTCTATATGTTCTCCGGTTGGTTTTCAGATGTTATTGGTGAAAGCCTGGCTGGAAGCTATAACAAACAAGTTGATATTAGCTTTCGTTGGGGAATGAGCTGGTTTATTTTTTCTGAAGTAATGTTCTTCGCGGCATTCTTTGGTGCGCTATTCTATATCAGAGTCTTGTCTGTGCCCTGGTTGGGTGGAGAAGGCGCCGGATTTGCGACAAACATGTTTTTGTGGCCTGATTTTCAGGCAGTATGGCCTTTGTTGACGACGCCTGATATGTCATTGGAGGGTGTAGACTCAAAGTACCTTGCCATTAAGGAAGTTATTCCTGCGTTTGACGTTCCGTTAGTGAATACCATATTGCTCCTGTCTAGTGGTGTAACAATTACGCTTGCGCACCATGCTTTGAAGAAAGATCACCGCGCGCCTTTGTGTTGGTGGTTAGCGGCAACGGTTATTTTAGGTTTTGTTTTCGTATTTTTTCAAATGGAAGAATATGCGCATGCTTATCATGAATTAGATCTGACAATGAAGTCGGGTGTTTATGGTTCAACCTTTTTTATGTTGACGGGTTTTCACGGTTTTCACGTCACCATGGGTGCAACCATGATTCTGGTTATTTTAGTCAGGTCCATGAAGGGACATTTTTCTGCAAAAGATCATTTCGCTTTTGAAGGTGTTGCCTGGTATTGGCACTTTGTTGATGTGGTCTGGTTAGGACTCTATGTCTTTGTTTATTGGATATAGTTAACCAGATAAATAGCATTCGGAGGCGCTGCATTAGTAGCGCCTTTTTTAGTTTGGGTTTTTAATATAGTTAAAGTTAAAAACCGGCACTGTGTGGTTGAATCCAGCCAAACCTGAAGCCTACAAAGAGTGAAACAAATAGCAGTATAGAAAGGGCTATTCTGAATGAAAGCGAAGTGAGCATGCGCTTTGATTTAGAGCCGTCTTTGACTAGAAAAAAGCCCCCAGCTAATAATGAGGCGCCTATCGAGAGAAACAATATTGCGATGTATATTTTAAAAAGCATAATGCTAATTATTTTAGTCTCAGTTTGTCGTGTAGATATTCTATCAGTATAACCAGTCTACATTTAACATTATGAATTTTTATTTTGGAAACTGGTGCTTTAGTCCGAGGTTAATTACCAGTTTATTAATGCTGTTGTTCCTTGCTTTGTTTATTTTCCTTGGCTGCTGGCAATTAGATCGAGCAGAACAAAAAAGAAATCTTTATGCTGAGTTTGAAAGCAGGCAATCAGACAATGCAATAGACTTAAATCAGGTTGATGGTGCGCTATTGGGATCGAGCCGCCTTTTATGGCGCTCAGTGACGGCAAAAGGTTCCTTTATAGAAGAGTTTCAGATTTTATTAGACAATCAGATACAAGACACAAAAGCGGGGTATTATGTTTATACTCCTTTTCGTTTGGACGAGAGTGAAACGATAGTTTTGGTTAACCGTGGTTGGCTGGTGGCCGATCCAGACAGAAAGATTAGTCCGAAGTTAATAATGTCAGAGGGCATAGTAAACATTAAAGCCGCTATCAAAGAAGTGCCTAAAACAGGACTATTATTAAAAGAATCCCCGCCAGAACAAATAAGCGAGGCTATTTATCGAGTACAACGTATAAAGCTTGATGAACTAGCAGAGCTAACAAAGCTAAAGTTAGAGCCACAGGTTGTTAGGTTGTTACCGGAATCAGAACATGGTTATCAGCGCAAATGGCGCAAGCCGGGCTCAGGTGAAAGCATGCATAATGGCTATGCTTTTCAGTGGTTCGCATTTGCAACAGCGTTATTAATAATTTATTTATTATTAAACATAAAGAGAAAGGTTGAGACAGGACAAGACGCATGAGTGAAGACATTAACGCGATAAAGAAAGGAAACAGACTTACGATTATTCTTGTTGTCGTAATGTTCGTCAGTCCGTTGGTTTTATCCTGGTATGTTTTCAATTATACCGATTTTCTTGAAATGAGAGGCAGCTCAAACAAAGGCAATTTAATAGAGCCAGTTAGACCGTTAGGTGATTTAGCTTTGATAGACCCCCTTAACGAGAAAAGAAAGGATAGCTTGTTTGGTGAATGGAACCTGGTATACGTGACTGCTGTTTGTGACGAGCAATGTATGGACAAAGTATATCTTATACGTCAGCTTCATGCTTCCATGGATAAGCATTCTTTACGTGTTCAAAAGGTATTATTGTTAACTAATGAAGCAGCGAGTGAATTAAAAACGAAGCTAGTCGAATTTAAAGGACAACAAATAATTAATACTGATCTGATCAATATAAATGAATTGTTAAATAAATTTAAATTAGATGATGATGAAGATCCGCTAAAAACAAACCGAATCTATATTGTAGATCCACTGGGTAATTTAATGATGAGTTATGAGTCTAACGTTAATCCAAGGGATATATATAAAGATTTAAAGAAGTTATTGCGCGGCTCTCGTATCGGTTGATACTGAATTTACAAAAGTAAAATGAAGCATAACAAATTGTTGTTAAATTTAGCTCGTGTGGGATGCGTTTTAGCGTTCACGGTCATAGTGCTCGGTGCTTACACGCGGTTATCTGACGCCGGGCTTGGTTGCCCGGACTGGCCCGGCTGTTATGGTAAATTAGTAGTTCCCAATGAAATAGAACATGCTAATCAGGCCTATCCTGAGCGACCTTTGGAAATTGACAAGGCCTGGAAAGAAATGGTGCATCGCTATGCGGCCAGTTCTTTGGGCTTGTTAATCTTAATCATGGCATTTTTTTCATGGACGCAAACATCATTGTCACATATACGAGCGTTTGCTTCGGCATTGTTATTACTAGTGATCTTCCAAGGCATGCTAGGGATGTGGACGGTTACCTTGCTATTAAAACCAATAATCGTGTTAGCTCATCTCCTTGGCGGTTTCACCATACTTTCTTTATTGTACTGGACTGTGTTACGTCAACAGGCTTGGCAAAGTGTAACGGCTAATGTTGGCAACAGAAATCTATTGCCTTTCGTAGTGATCGGTATGATCGTTCTGGGAATGCAAGTTTCATTAGGTGGTTGGACGAGTTCAAATTATGCAGCATTAGTCTGTCCTGATTTCCCCACTTGCCAGGGTGTTTGGTGGCCGAACATGGACTTCAACGAAGGTTTTATCCTGTGGCGCGGCTTGGGTATCGATTATGAAGGGGGTGTTCTTCACGGCAGTGCCAGAACAGCGATTCACATGGCCCATCGGATAGGTGCATTGATTACTTTTATTACTATTTTAATTATCGCTATTAAAGCAATTAGTTCTGTTATGAAAAACACCAGGATTACGGGCCTTGTGGTTTTGAGCTTATTAATAATCCAGGTTTCACTGGGTATCGCAAACATCAAGCTGTACCTGCCATTATCAGTAGCAGTGGCACATAATGGGGTAGCTGCGTTATTATTACTGTCCCTGGTGACTTTATTGCATCAATGTTTGCCAGTTAAAAAATAATTAGGAGTTCTCCTTTGGAAGATCAATCACTTACAGACACCGCTGTGGTTAGTTGGCAAGATTACATCGCACTTTGTAAGCTAAAAGTTGTGTCACTTATCGTCTTTACTGCGATCGTCGGCATGTTTTTGGCCACACCCGCGATGGTGCCGTGGAGTGTATTGATCTATGGAACGATAGGCATTGGGCTTGCTGCTTGTTCTGCCGCGGCTATTAACCATGTTGTCGATCACAAGATTGATTCAGTTATGGCGCGAACTAATCGCCGACCATTGCCGAAAGGAAAGGTTAGTCTCGTAAATGCCGTCGTTTTTGCCTGGTTTTTGGGCACAATCTCGATGGGGGTTCTGGCATTTTTGGTAAACCCGCTTACCGCTGGTTTAACGGCGCTTTCCTTGATTGGCTATGGGTTTATCTACTCGATGTATCTAAAGCGAGCGACGCCTCAGAATATTGTTATTGGTGGTGCTGCTGGTGCTGCGCCTCCGGTTTTGGGGTGGACGGCTGTCACCGGAACATTGGATCCTAATTCATTATTATTATTTCTGATTATCTTTGCCTGGACGCCACCTCATTTCTGGGCTTTAGCAATTTATCGCCGTGAAGAATACGCTAAAGTAAACATACCCATGCTGCCTGTCACACATGGCGTTGAGTTTACGCGCTTACATATATTGCTCTATACCATAATATTATTTATTGTCACTCTGCTGCCGTATTTGGTTGGCATGTCAGGTTTGTTTTATCTTGTCGGCGCTGTTCTGCTCGGCGGCGGTTTTCTCTACTATGCTATTCGCATGCAGTTTGATCATGCAGACCGTTTAGCAATGCAAACGTTCTCCTTCTCCATCGTCTACCTGATGTTAATGTTCGCTGCTTTGTTGATCGATCATTATGTCCCTTTGCTAGCGCGCGTTCTTTAAGTATTTGATTTGTTATTAAGTGTTTCAGGCTGGAATAGATTGCTTGAAATACTGAACTGAGGGGGCCAGCTGTGGTCACAGTGTTAATCTCAGGAGATACGACATGCAACGTAGACAATTTATTAGGCAAGCTGGTGGTATTGCTAGCGCGCTCATGGTGATGGGGCCTTCTGTTTTTGCGCACCCCATTAATAAAAATATTAATCTGAGTCCCCTGAAAAAAGATCACGAAGAGTGGAGCAAACTGGTATCAAGTAATGAATTTAATATTCTCTTTGAAGAAGGAACAGAGCCCGCAGGCTCAAGCCCGTTGAATCATGTAAAACAAGACGGCACTTTTGTCTGCGCTGCTTGTTATCTACCTTTGTTTGAATTTGATAAAAAATACGAAAGCGGTACGGGTTGGCCCAGCTTTTATGATGCCATTGCTGGCCGTGTAGACACCAAGCTGGATCTGAAACTAATCTGGCCGCGAAAGGAATATCATTGTATTCGTTGTGGTGGCCATCAAGGACATGTTTTTGAAGATGGACCAGCACCAACGGGTTTGCGTTATTGCAATAACGGCCTCGCTCTCAAGTTTGTCGCCGCCGATCAACCATTACCTGAATTACGAGGTTAGCTGTGTCTCGGATTATTCTCGCTGTCATTTTATTCAGCTTTCAGGTTGCCTCGTTTGCTGCAAATGATGTCGCTATATTTGCTGGTGGTTGTTTTTGGTGTATGGAAAAGCCTTTCGATGAACTTGATGGTGTAATTAGTTCTACATCTGGCTATACCGGTGGACATACTGACAACCCAACCTATAAACAAACCTCTTCTGGTACCACGGGTCATTACGAAGCCGTACAAATAGAATATGATGCTTCGAAGGTCAGTTATCAGCAATTGCTTGATGTTTATTGGAAGAATATCGACCCGCTTGATGCGCGTGGGCAATTCTGTGACAAAGGACCACAATATCGAGCGGCGATTTTTACAATGGATGATAAAGAAAAGGAATTAGCGCTTAAGAGTAAAGCCAGACTGCAAGACAAATTAAAAAATAAAGCAAAGCTTGTAACGGAAATTTTACCAGCGAAAAAGTTTTATGCTGCCGAAGAATATCATCAGGATTATTATATAAAGAATCCTGTGCGCTATAAATATTATCGTTATGGTTGTGGTAGAGATAAAAGATTAGAACAGGTAGAGGAGCTAGTTAATTCAAATTAGTGTTCAACTTATAATGGTATGGCGATCATAACGTAGAATTTGACCTTTGAATTTATCGGTGAGGTATTTTGTTTCAACGGGCTGTGATTGGCTATGATTGTAACCTAGTTTCACCATCATTTTACTAAATCGAGCATGTCGACCGCGCCCTGGGTCGACGATAATGACTTCACAGTCTGCTTTCGCATGCTGATTAATAAACCGAGATAATAAATCTGCATGCTCATCTTCATACAATAGATCGCTGCCCAGTATAAGATCAAACTCTCCTAGCTCAGTAAGTTCATCGGCCCAGCCTGTGCGCACGAAGGGTATTGCTTCACCTTTGTTTAGCGCAACATTCTGCTCAAGGAAACCTTCAACCTCAGGGTGATAATCTGTCGCGGTGATATCGGCATCTCGCTGATTCAGCATTAGGCTAGTTAGTCCTATGCCGCAACCAATCTCCAGGATGCGTTTGTCATTGATAGCAAAGTCAGACATAAGGTGAGCCAACACTTCGCTAGAAGGCCACACAACGCCAAACAAAGACCATTGTGCGGAAGATATACCTAGCTTTTCGGCGACACCGTCTGCATCAAGAAACTCCTGTTTGTCGCGGAGGGTTCGTAAATGAATATCGACATCGCCGAATTCAATAGTTTGATAACTAACACGTAACGAAGACATATATATCTATCAGGTCGATTATGCGTAGATACCAAGCCAGGATCTAATTCGCTACGCGGAGAGAACACTTTATACTTGTTTCTACGATATAGCCAATGTCATATAGATGTCTTGGACTTTTCATTTTTTATTTCACGCAGGACGATATACAGACAATAAAGGGCAGGAATAAGAGGCAAGGCGGCGGTATACATCCCGGAAACATAATGGAAGGTTCCGTCTTCCATGAATGGAAAAATATAATGTGATAATTCTGCCATGGTCATAGCAATGATAAAAAAACTTAAAAAGTAATAGCCGAACTGTGTCCTCTTTAGTAAGAGAATAGCACCCGAAATCCACAGTACAGGACCAAGAAAAGCCGCAATCGACATAAACACCTGTTCTTGTACATGGAAGCCGAAGATGTCTGTTACGGCGACTTCAAAGTCAGTTAGATACTCTTCATAGACATGAATAATAAATAATACAATGGTTACCAAATAGGGAATGATTACTTTATGTGGGTCTATCGGTGTTTGGTAAGTGGTGAAGCGCCATAAAATAAGTCCCCCGATTGAAGCAACAGCAAAAACAATCCCCGGCACCATACCCATGAAGTGGTAGGCCATACTGACAAAGGCAATGATAAACAAAAATACGATGATATTTGTTGTCTTGTTACTCATAGAAAGGAGCTTAGCCTATTTACTCAAATAAAGAAGAATCATTGACAAATAACGGACCAGTTTTTAAACATGGCTGCTTGTCCGTGATAATGGCCGTTCGTGTCAATGATATTCCAGATCGTTGCTCCTTCTATTTTAAAGCGTTTGCCAGTAGAGGATATTCTTATGCCCGTATAATCAATCATGTGTCCATGATTGGTGACACGCTGCATTAATTTTTCTCGCTGTTCTCTATTCGTCATTTCTGCGGAGTTACGAGAAGGAAGTTGTATAAATTGATCCCAGTCCATCTCGAATAATTCGAGCGCAACTTTGTTTCCAAAATTGAAAACAGGATCTTCTTCAATACCGTGTGAAACTATAGCGAAAGGCGCCGTATACAGATCGATGATTAACTGGCTAGGCTCAGAGTCTGTAGTTAACAGTGGTTCACCCGTCCAATGGCAGTAGCTAGAGCACAAAAGCTGGCCGTGCTTAATGTAAAATTGATCATTCAAATCAGGTTGTAGCATGAGTTAAGTTGGCAGTTTAATCGACAACGCCATTAGCAGTACATTGCTTAAGAGAAGTTTTGCTAGCAATTAATTCTAATTGTGTATTGGTTAATTGTGATATTAGCGCTATGTTTTTCTTATGCAGATCGCCATGTAGTTTACGCTGCACTATGTTTGCAGTTATGCATAAGACAAACAAAATAACAACGACGATTATGGCATCTAGATGTAATATATATTTTTTCATAAATTATTGTTTTTTTAGTAAGAGAGTTGGTATTAATTTTTGTTTTTGAGGGAGATTAACGAGTCTACTTTTCTGTCGCATTAGCCAAAAAAGAAACAAGACAATGCTGCCGATTAAAAAGAGAATAACCCTGTAGTTTTGAGGCCCGTATTTACCGCTTATAATTGAATCAAACGGGTTGTCTGGCGGGTAGTAAACTTCGACTTTTTTATTAAGTAGATACGCAGGTTTATCGCGATTAAACTTCTTTTTGCTAGCATGATAGCCCACGATTAATGCATAGTCCTCGTTCACACCTTTGCCGCAAGCCATACTGTGTCGTCCAAAGTCAACAACCACATTATTTGCCCAGTTAACGAGGCTGTAAATTATTTTGACAACATTATAGCCGCCCAATAAGAAAAAACAGATTGCCCCAATAGAGACGACTTTTATCTTTGCCGGGTTCATCCGTTGCTTAACATGTGGTTATTTTTCATATTTGATCCGCAGCGTAAATTTGGCGAGTTGATCCGGAATAGTCCATGCGTCGAATGCCTTTTCTACAGAGGCGTTAAATTCATGTGAGAGTGTAAAACTATGGTTTTAAGTGCCCATTCGCTTTCTCCTTATTGATCAGTTGAGGACAAATAAGGTCAGCCATGCATACCATCGCGCCATACGTTTTCTGGTTCTTCAACTGGCTCTATGTCGAGATTAACGACGACGGCCTCTTGTCCGCTGCGCATCAATACACACTCTAGTGGCGTATCGTTACCCGCGTTAATTTCTTGATGTGGGACATAGGGTGGGACATAAATGAAATCGCCTGGCCCCGCTTCTGCGGTATATTCGAGTTTTTCACCCCAGCGCATACGCGCCAAGCCGGTGATGACATAGATAACGCTTTCGACCTCACCGTGGTGGTGCGCGCCGGTTTTTGTATTGGGGGAAATAGTCACTGTGCCAGCCCATATCTTGGAAGCGCCAACCGTCGCGGCACTGATAGCCTCGGCTCTGTTCATGCCCATTGTTTGTGCTGTGTCGCTACTTAGTTCGTCTGCACGAACAACACGGACACCATCGGTTCGCCAATCAGTAGACATAGGTCTCTCCGATAAATAAAGGTTTAATGATTAATGGCAGTGAAGTCGGCCAGATTTAATATCTTTGTAGCAACCATGATCGGCACCATCACCCGAATGCGATAAGACAACAGAGTTAGGTCCGACGATCAACAATAAAATAATAAAAAATCTATACATATGGTTTCTCCTTATTAAATTAAAAAAATTATTAATCTGGATTACGTTTATTCCATTTTAGTCTGATTTTCTAAAGCCAACACATAATTTATAGGGGCATGATCAGCAAGAACAGGAGGCAGCTTGCCTTTAATATTCATGATGCTTTTTGAGAATAGATCAGATAAATCATACTCCTTTAAATTAAGCATTTTGTTTTTTTGATAACTTAAAACATCCTCTTCCGAAAGGCCTTCGATGAGGATACCCATGTTATTCAATAACTGCGTTGTGCCACAATGCCGATAATCAATACTCGGAACACTGATCGGCACGGTGGTAGCGATGTCGCAGTTATTAATTACGCGATAAATTGGTTTATCAGTAAAAGTGTTGGCAAATGCTGCATCACCAACACGCGGAGAGCCAAAGGTATAACATGAATCAAACTTGGGTCGATCCATTACCTCTGCTGTTAGTAAAGTGGCTAATGCAGCACCAAGACTATGCCCGGTAATGAAGATAGGTAGCGTGAGATCATCCAGATAAAAAAACAATTCTTCTCTAACGCTTTCGTAGGCAATATTAAAGCCCGCATGAACAAGTCCTCGGTCATGAAAAGGTGTTTGCATGGATTTAATATTATTGTTCCAGTCGACAAGATCGTCGGTGCCACGAAAGGCAACTACCAGACATGGTTGTGGAAAGCCTTCGCTATTAATCGCCTTGACCTTTAACAGAGAAACATGTGTGGAGGTCTCGGCCTTATTGATAAAGCCTATTGCTTTATATTCAAAGCGACGTAGATTATTTTTTTCATTGAGATGAAAGTCAGGCTGGTAGATTAAACGAGATATCTCTGCTAACCAGCAAGCGTTACTAAGATTGAAACCAGAAACGCCACATTGCAGTGGTTTGTTTGTATGTAAGTCAAAGTACTCGGTCGCCTCACCGGGTTTGCTTAGGGCTTTCCATGAAGTGTCTTGTTGCATAAGTGTAATATTATACTAGTAATGTGTTTTAAATTAAGTGTAATGTTTTTCGGAGCCAGTTTGTTTAAGTTTTGTTCATTGCCGTTCTAATCCGGTTTCATTATGGTAGCGGTATCCGCCACGACAAGCTTAGCTTCTGATAGTTTTGCACATGCACAACGTCGACACTCGGCGCAACTTCTTCGAGTATCAAGCCTTGATCGACAAATAAAAATGGCCCCGAGAGGGGCCATTTTTATTTTTTATTAATTATCCTTGATTCGTCCTTTATCAAGTTGTTTGCGCTTACGCAGCGATGGTCTCGCGCAATTTTTTCATTGCGTTGTTTTCAATTTGCCTTATCCGTTCTGCGGAGACGCTGTGGACTTCGGCGAGTTCGTGTAGCGTTGCCTTGTCTTCGGCTAACCAGCGTTTGGCGATGATGTCTTTGCTGCGATCATCAAGCAATGCCAATGCCTTGTGTAATGATTGCTGACTTTCATCATCGAGTTGTGCGGTTTCGATCAACTCTTCCGGCCCGGCTGCTTTGTTCTCTAGAAAGTAGGATGGAGAGTAGTTTGTGTCTTCATCATCATCGCTTTCATATCCATCGAAAGAGGCGTCGTAGTTGCCCATGCGTTTTTCCATTTCCAACACATCGCTGGGTTTGACGCCGAGTGTTTCAGCAACGTCATTGACCTCTTTCTGGTTTAGCCAGCCGAGACGTTTCTTGGATGAACGCAGGTTAAAGAATAATTTACGTTGTGCCTTGGTGGTTGCGACTTTAACGATACGCCAATTCTTAAGAATGAATTCATGCATCTCTGCGCGTACCCAATGTACGGCGAAGGAGACGAGTCGTACACCGACGTCGGGATCGAAACGTTTTACGGCTTTCATCAATCCCACATTGCCTTCTTGAATCAAGTCGGCTTGTGGCAGACCGTAGCCGCTATAGCCGCGGGCGATTTTTACCACGAAGCGCAGGTGTGACATAACTAAACGACGCGCAGCTTCGATATCGTCTTCATCGCGAAGGCGACGAGCCAGTATCTGTTCTTCTTCCAAAGACAAGATAGGCACCTGATTTACCGATGAGACATAGCTCTCTATTGAGCCTGTCGGTAATGCGAATTGTAAGTTTGTTAATTGATTCATCGAACCTCTTCCCATTGCTGTTGTATTGATTTTAGCACTCCAAAATGTAGAGTGCTAATCTTTAGAAAGGTTCAATTTGATTGTGGTTGTAACTTGCTGAAATACATGAAAATAATCTATTTTTGTTTTCTTGTCGTTCCCGTGAAAACGGGAACCCAGGGCGGTAAAGCGCTGGTGTTGACTAGATTCCCGCTTATGCGGGAATGACGGATCCCGGCGGTAAAGCGCTGGTGTTGATTAGATTCCCGCTTATGCGGGAATGACGTGTCTCGGTGTTAAAGCGCTTGTATTGACTAGATTCCCGCCTTCGCGGGAATGGCGGATTCCGGTGTTAAGCACTTGTGTTGATTAGATTCCCGCTTAATGTGGGAATGACGCATAGCGCGCTAATGGCAGGTAGCTGTAGCGTATTAAACAGGTTCAATAGCACGAAGGTGGCGTTTTACTGCTATCCATGAACCTAATAAGCCGAGGGCAATGCCGCAGGCGAGCAGGATGAGGGAATTCCCGATTCCAAGACCAATAAGATGAAAGTCGCTGGCGTAGAGGTTGGCCAGTTGTTTTACTGGGCCATGCAACATTTGCATGGATATGGTGATCAATAACCAGGCAATAATGCCGCCGAAGACACCGTACCAGAGTCCGCTATAAAGAAACGGACGTTGAATGAAGCTGTCTGTGCCGCCAAAGAGTTTGGTGATCTCGATCTCTGAGCGCCGATTGTGTATCGAAAGCCGAATGGTATTGCCGATGATGAGTAACACGGCGATTGCAAGTAGCGTTGAGAGGATCACAATAAGGCGATTAACGATATCTAATAGATAGAGTAAACGTTTTAACCAGCGGCTGTCATATTGTGCGCTATCGACTTCTGGCATCGCTTCCAGTTCTTTGATTAATGTCTCGGTCTGTTCCTCATTACTGCTATCAAGGCCTGGCTTTACTAATAGGACATTCGGCAATGGGTTCTCGTCGAGTGTGTCTAGTGCCTCGGCAAAGCCGGATAATTTTTGGTATTCGGCGAGGGCATCAGAACGGTTGATCAAAATGATTTCTTTTATGTTGTTATTGCTGGATAGCGTGTTTGCAAATACTGTCGCTTGCGATTCATCAATATCTGTTTGCAGAAACAATGTTATTTGTGCTGAACCATCCCAGCTTGATGAGACGTAGCGTACGTTGTCGAGCAATAGATAAAAGCTGGCAGGTAAGGCGAGTGATATCCCGATAACAGCGGTGGTCAATACATTGCTGATCGGATATTTAATGTATTGTCCAAGGCTAAAGATAAAAGCTTGTGCATGTTGTAATAGCCACATATCAAAGCGGCGCTTAAGCTCGCTCTTGAAGGTTTTATTCGGGCGTGTGTTCTTCTTACGGTTGACCGGCTTCATGCTTCTGTTGGTGTCCCGCTATGCGTTAATATCCGTCCTGTCTTTAACGTAATGATACGTTTGGACATGCGCTTGATCATATCAAGGTCATGACTGGCGATGAGTACGGTAACCCCGACTTGATTGAATTGTTCAAATAACTTCATCGTATCCCATGATAAAGCGGGGTCAAGATTACCCGTGGGTTCATCTGCCAGCAATATAGCAGGACGGTGTACCACTGCGCGAGCAACGCCAACGCGTTGTTGTTCGCCGCCTGATAGCGCCATTGGATAATTGTTTACTTTAGTCAACAAACTAACTTTGTCTAACGCGGCTTGTACACGTTTACGGATCTCTTGATGACGATAGCCGGCGATTACCAGTGGCAAAGCGACATTATCAAATACAGTTCGATCATTTAACAGACGATGATCCTGAAACATAAAACCGATATGGCGACGAAAGATAGGGATGCGACGATTGCGCACGCGTTCAAGATTTTGACCGTTGATAATGATTTGCCCGCGCGAGTGACGATCTATTAAAGCAATTAAACGCAGGAGTGTACTTTTCCCGGCGCCGGATCGACCTGTGATGTAGACCATCGCGCCTTGTTCAATATGTAAATTAATATTACGCAGGGCTTCATTGCCACCGGGGTAATTCATATGGACATTGGTAAATCGAATCATGTTTCTGCTACAAGTAGGGCATCGATAAACTCAGCGGCGACGAAGGGTCTTAAGTCTTCAATTTGTTCACCGACACCAATAAATCGGATGGGGATATTTAATTCATCTGCAAGAGAAAAAACGATACCGCCTTTTGCTGTCCCATCAAGTTTAGTCAAAACGATACCATCAACACCTATCATTTCATTGAATTGTTTTGCCTGTATCAGGGCATTTTGTCCGGTTCCGGCATCTAATACCAATAAAACTTCACTTTGTAAGTCGGCATCAAATTTGTTGCCGATCCGATGGATCTTTTTCATTTCTTCCATCAGGTTGTCTTTATTGTGTAGACGACCTGCAGTATCAGCGATCAATACATCAATATTATTTGACCGGGCAGATTTTAAGGCATCAAAGATAACCGCCCCCGAATCTGATCCATGTGTTTGCGCAACTACTTTAATTTTGTTTCGATCGCCCCATTCTTGAAGTTGCTCAATGGCGGCTGCACGGAAGGTATCCCCGGCAGCTAACATGACGCTTTTGCCCTCGGCTTGTAAGCGCTTGGCCAGTTTCCCAATGGTGGTTGTTTTTCCGACACCATTAACGCCAACGACAAGTATTAGATAGGGTTTATTTGGAATATCAGGAATGCTGAGCGCTTTTTCGACGGGCTTGAGGGCAGGCAACAAGACTTTCTTTAATTGTTCGAGTGGGTTTTCTGTCGAATTCGTTTTCGATTCGGCTTTTAATAATTGAATGACCTGATCAGTCGTCTTAATGCCGATGTCTGCTAATAAGAGGCGGTCCTCTAGTTCTTCTAAGGTGGCATCATCAATTTCGACTTTATTGCGGCTGAATAGTCCTCCGAAAAGACCGGTACGCGTGCGTTTCAGACGATCTGAGAGTGTTGCGCTCTCGTTCGACGCCGCCGTAGCTTTTTTAGCGTCTTTTTTTCTTTTTAAACCAAACACAAAAGTAAATTATTTTAGTATGCTGTAAGTAAGTTGCGGTATCCTACCATTAAGTTAGATCGAACTCATGAAGAGAAATGCGCTCTATATAGCGTGTGTCACAAAATTAATTCCTCTATTTAAAGATAAATATAAAAATGAAAAATTCTTGTTGTTCACTGAAAGTTGCATTGCTAGGCCTGATTCTTATTATTCCTGGCATCGCCAATGCGAAAGTAACCGAATTCCAATTAGAAAACGGGCTTAAGCTTCTGGTTAAAGAAGACCATCGTGCCCCTATCGTTGTTACACAAGTCTGGTATAAGGTCGGCGGAAGTTATGAGCATGATGGTATTACCGGCATCTCTCATGCACTTGAACATATGATGTTTAAAGGCACAGAGAAATTTCCGAATGGGGAGTTTTCGCGAATTATTTCCGAGAATGGCGGTAGTGATAATGCTTTTACAGGCCCAGATTACACGGCCTATTTCCAAACGCTGGAAAAATCACGATTAGAAACCAGCTTTGAACTGGAATCCGATCGTATGCGTTTCTTAACATTGCCTAAAGATGAGTTCGTTAAAGAGATTGAGGTCGTTAAGGAGGAGCGTCGATGGCGTACAGAAGATAAACCGCAGTCTTATCTCTATGAAGTCGCAATGGCGACGGCCTTTCAAACAAGTCCTTATCGGTTTCCGGTTATAGGCTGGATGCAGGATCTCGATAATATGACGATAGAAGATCTCAGTGCCTGGTATCAAAAATGGTATGCGCCCAATAATGCAACGTTGGTTGTTGCAGGTGATGTCAATCCAGAAGAAGTATTCAAAATGGCTAAAAAATATTTTGGCCCATTGCCAGAGGGAGAAACTATAGCTCTAAAGTCGTTGGAAGAGGTTGAGCAAAAGGGGATAAAACATGTCACAGTAAAACGTCCAGCAGAGCTACCCTATTTAATGATGGCGTTTAAAACCCCGGTTATTAAGCCGGGCAGTGAGAAAAAAGAAAACTTTGATTGGGAGCCTTACGCATTAGAGGTGTTAGCCGGGATCCTTGATGGTGGTAGTAGTGCGCGGATAGCCAGTCGTTTAGTTCGCGGGAGTGAGGTCGCCGCTGGTGCAAGTGCTGGATATCGAATGGTTTCTCGATTGGATAATCTATTCATTATGTCGGGTACCCCTTCTAAAGATAAAACGATAAAAGAATTAGAAGCAGCATTACGAAACGAGATAAAAGATTTACAGAATAACCTGGTAACGAAAGAAGAATTACAACGTGTTAAGGCACAGGTTATTTCTAGTGATGTTTATGAAAAGGATTCTGTTTTTTATCAAGCAATGATCTTGGGTACATTAGAGACGGTAGGTTTGTCCTGGCGTCTCGCGGATATTTATGTCGATAGCGTAAAAGCAGTAACAGCGGAGCAAGTAATGGCAGTAGCAAAAAAATATTTAGTTGATGAACGACTTACCATAGCGGAGCTTGACCCCTTGCCCATGGATGGACAGGTACGACGTCCGAGAGGAGGTAATCCTCATGCCCGTTAAGAGCACCTCTAAAAATGCACTTTTTCAGCGATTGTTTCGTCGAGTCCGTGCTCAAATCCTCATGTATGGCTTATACACGCCGGTTTTTCGCGCGGCCTCTCCTCGCTTTCTCGAAAAAATCACAATTTTTAGAGGCACTCTACAGTTCATAGCAAGTTTACTTTTGCTTACAAGTTGGTCGGTTCAGGCTTCACCGAAGATTGAGACCTGGAAGACCAGTAGCGGCGCGGAGGTTTATTATGTGCATGCGCCGGAGTTGCCGATGGTTGATATGCAGCTTGTCTTTGATGCAGGTAGTAGCCGTGATGGACAGTTGCCGGGTATCGCTGCATTGACTAGTGGGTTATTAGATCAAGGTGCAGCGGGGATGGATGCTGATAAGATCAGCAGTGGTTTTGAATCATTAGGCGCGGTGTTTGGCTCAGATGCCGGTTATGACTTTGCATCGGTGCAATTACGATCTCTAACAGATGAATCACTATTAAGTACGGCTATTGGTAACTTTAAAAAAGTTATTTCAAAACCTGATTTTCCGACAGACGCTTTAGAGAGGCGACGAGCTCAAACGTTGATTGGTTTACAAGCTAAACAACAAAACCCGGCCGCGCTGGCTAGAGATGCTTTCATGAGCGCTATCTACCAATCTCACCCCTATGCTCAGCCAGGTTCCGGCACGGAAGAATCTGTAGCCGCGATTAAACGTAAAGATATCGAGGCATTTTATAAAAAATACTATGTTACCCAAAACGCCATGGTTGCCATTGTTGGTGCTGTCGATCGAAAACAGGCCGAGAACATTGCCGAAGATATTACCGCCGGGCTTGAACAAGGCGAGAAAGCCAAGGCGTTGGCAAATGTCAGTGCTTTAGAAGAGGCTAATAAAGTTTTTATTGAGCATCCGTCGGCACAGACTCATATCCTGGTTGGACAACCGGGAGTCAAACGTGGCGACCCGGATTATTTCCCGCTTTATGTTGGCAATCATGTATTAGGTGGTGGTGGCATGGTGTCGCGTTTGTTTGCCGAGGTGCGTGAAAAACGCGGGTTGTCTTATAGTGCTTATAGTTATTTTTCACCGATGAAATTTGAAGGTCCTTTCATCGCCGGCTTACAAACCAAGACTGAACAAGTTGATGAGGCCTTGTCCGTGTTGATGGAAAACATTAATAGTTATATTGAAAACGGTCCGACTAAAGAAGAATTAATCGCTTCCAAGAAAAACATAACAGGTGGTTATCCGTTACGCATTGATAGTAACGGGAAGATTCTTAACTACGTTGTTGTTATTGGCTATTATAAAATGCCGTTAGATTACCTTGATACTTTTAATGCTAACGTTGATGCTGTAACTATCGAGCAAATAAAGGATGCCTTTAAACGACGAGTGGTACCGGATAAGTTGGTCACTGTGATGGTCGGTGCTTCAGCAGAAGAATCAAAAGAAGGGTCTTAATCTATGCGGCCTGTCGGCAAGGTGCGTATTATTGCCGGGAAGTGGCGTGGAAGAAAACTCGATGTAATCAATTCTCCCGGTTTGCGCCCAACGCCCGACCGGGTTCGCGAAACGTTGTTTAATTGGTTGCAACAAGAGATCGTTGGCGCGCGTTGTCTGGATCTATTTGCTGGTACCGGGGCGCTTGCTTTTGAAGCCCTGTCGCGGGGTGCGGCAGAAGTTTTTATGATCGAATCCAACCCAAAAATTGTCGAAACTCTAAAGCAGCATGCAGAAACGCTGGGGAGCGAAGGACATACCATTCAACTCGCCGATGCAATTAGTTGGCTCAAGCAGGGCATTAACGGGTTTGATGTCATTTTTCTTGATCCGCCCTTTGGAGAGGGTTATATCGAGCAGTGCTGTGAAGCTATTCGCAAGGAGTCGCTGTTGAAGACTAAAGGGGTGGTTTATATTGAGTCGGAAAAAAAACTGGCCTTGCCAAATGGGTGGGAAATCAAGAAACAAACAAAGGCAGGTAATGTACAATCAATGCTTATAGTACCGATTTAAAAAGCACTTTTTTAAATACGGATCTATTAATATGTTTAACGGGGAACAGAAATGGTAACGGCAATTTATCCTGGCACATTTGATCCAATTACAAAAGGGCATGCAGATATTACACAGCGTGCGGCGAACTTGTTTGATAAGGTTATTATTGCCGTCGCTGATACGACGAGTAAGCAGACGCTGTTTACTATCGATGAGCGTGTTGGATTAGCAAGCAAAGTCCTGACAGGCATAAAGAACGTTGAAGTGATTCCTTTCCGGGCTTTAGCGACGGATCTGGCGCGTGAAAATAATGCGCGCGTGATAGTTCGCGGCATCCGTGCCGTTTCCGACTTCGATTACGAATTTCAAATGGCCGGCATGAACAGACAATTGAACGCGGATATAGAAACTGTATTTTTAGCGCCTGCTGAAAATCTGGCTTGTACTACGTCGAGTCTGGTTCGAGAGATAGCATCTTTGCATGGCGATGTTAGTTTATTTGTTGATGCTGTCGTAGTTGCTGCGCTGAAAGATAAATTTTCCTGATCTCTTAAATCACCATGATAAAAAATATTAAGACACTGTCTTGTTTTGTCTGCCTTTTATTCTTTACTCCTTCGGTTGTTTTTGCGGAACCAAAACAAGCAGCGATCGCGAGCGCACACCCATTAGCAACTCAAGCAGGCATTGATATTTTAAGGCAAGGCGGTAATGCCTTTGATGCGGCTGCTGCGATAACTGCATCGTTGGCGGTGGTTGAGCCTTATAGTTCTGGTATTGGCGGCGGGGCTTTTTGGTTGGTGCATCGTGCCTCTGATAGTAAGCAGGTTATGATCGATGGGCGAGAGAAGGCGCCTATGCGTAGCACACATGATATGTATCTTGATAGAGCGGGTAATGTTGTAAAGGACTTGTCGTTGAATGGTCCTATGGCAGCAGGCATACCTGGAGTTCCTGCAGGTATTGAGCATCTGGTAAAACATTATGGTCGATTGTCACTGAAGCAGGTTCTTGCCCCGGCGATCAAACAAGCGCAGGAAGGTTTCGCTGTAACCAAACGCTATCAGAAGTTGATGGGCTACAGGAAAGACGTCATAAAACAGCATCCTGATGCTGCGCAAATATTTCTTAAAAAATATAAGGTTCCCGCTATAGGTGAGTTGATCGTTCAAAAAGATTTGGCAAAAACGCTAACGGCAATAGCGAATCGTGGCAGCAAAGGGTTTTATCAAGGGCCTGTTGCGAAGCAGATGGTGGCGAGCGTTAGAAACAATGGCGGCATTTGGGAATTAGGTGACCTGGATAAGTATCGAATTGTAGAACGAGAACCTATCGTAGTAAATTATAATGGCATCAAGGTTACTTCAGCGGCACCGCCTTCTTCGGGAGGTATTGTTATGGGGCAAGCGCTGAATATTCTGGAACAATTCAATCTAGAAAAGCTGGACTCGATAACACGCAAACATATCGTGATAGAAGCCATGCGTCGCGCCTACCGTGATCGCGCAGCTTATTTAGGCGACCCTGATTTTATAAAGGTACCTGTTGAACGTCTGTTAAATAAAGATTATGCCGAAGGACTTGCTTTATCGATCAATTCGGAACGCGCAACCCCCAGTAGTGAATTAAGTGATATCGCAACGATAGAACAAACAGGGACAGATACAACGCATTTTTCAGTTGTTGATGGAGGAGGCAATCGAGTATCTGCAACTTTAAGTATTAACCTGCCATTTGGTTCCGGGTTTGTTGCTAAAGGTACAGGTGTACTCTTGAATAATGAAATGGATGATTTTTCAGCTAAACCGCTAACAGCGAATGCCTATGGTCTGGTTGGTGATCGCGCGAATGCGATTGCGCCGGGTAAGCGGCCATTGTCTAGTATGACGCCTACATTTCTTGAAACAGAGGATCGCGTCGCGGTGCTTGGGACTCCGGGTGGTAGTCGTATTATCAGTATGGTTTTGTTAGGAGTGCTAGATTTTGAGGAAGGGAACCCGCCGAAATCATGGGTGAGTCTGCCACGATATCATCATCAATATCTGCCTGATCAGGTCCAATACGAGTTGGGCGGCTTAAGTAATCGTGAACAAACGACTCTTAGAAATAAAGGTCATACGCTTGTTGAAAAAAATCGTCGCTATGGAAATATGCAAGCGATTATGGTCTGGAAAAAGAAAGATCTGCTCTTTGCTGCTAGCGACCCTCGTGGCGAAGGTAACGCGGAAGTTTTTTATCTTCCATAGCTCTGCTGCATAAAGTTGACGTTTAAGTATTTGCTAATGCGGTTTCGTATTTTGAGTTACAATCAGGCTCGTATCTCTGAAAAGACGAAAGCCTAAATTGAAACTGCGATATGTTGGTTCATACCAATAGCGGTTTGCTGAACGAACTCCCAACGGAATGTTGTACCAGGATCCCCCACGAGTTACACGATTAGTACAATCGGTACTTTTGTATGCGGCACCATTGCTCGGCGCGTCATGGTAGCCAGACTTCCAGCAGTCATCTACCCATTCCCATACATTACCGTGCATGTCGTATAGACCAAAAGGGTTTGCTTTATACTGCCCCACTTGTGCCGACTTTGCCTCACCATCATCACAGGGCGCATTCCTCCAACCATAACTATTGACGTTTTTGCCGGCTTCATCATAGACATTTGCATAAAGACACAGGTCTGATTTTGAATTCCCAAAATGATAGTCAGTTATACTCCCTGAGCGTGCGGCGTATTCCCACTTTGCTTCTGTCGGTAAGCTGTAGTTATGCCCTGTTTCTTTATTTAGCCAATCTATATAGGCATTTGCATCGTTCATGCTGACGCAGACTACAGGATGATTATCTGACTGTGTGTAACCGGGCTCACGCCAATTCAATCCAGCTTTTTGGCCAAAATCAACGCCCCCACCATCGCCAAAACAGCCCTTCTGTTGCCCTGCGCCTGTCTCCGCATCAGTGAGATAAGCTGTAGCTTCGACGAATTGCTTGAATTGACCTACGGTGACTTCGTATTTTCCAATTTCAAAAGTTGAGACGGTCACTATGTGTTGCGGTTTCTCATCTTTTCTGCCTTCTAAGGTTCCCATCAGGAATGATCCGCCAGGTATTTCTATCATCTCTCCGGTTAAATCATTCTTTTCCGTTTTACCCGGCGCCTCCGGGATTGCCTTCAGGTGGTCATCAAGCATTTTCTCAGCGTCAGATATTGCTATGGCATCCGGATGAATCTTACGTATTATTTTCAAGTATTGTTTTGCCCCTATAGAATCTCCGATGTTAAGTGATGATTGTAATGCCTCTATATTTATTTTTAATATTCTGGACAGAATCCGGGCCGCTCCCATATGATTGGCATCTTCCGCCAGTATTTTTTTTACTTTTTCATAGGCATTTTTGCCTACAGGCTCTGTGTATCGCCCGGCCTCTATATCTTCTTGGGCAGCGGCCAATAAGCCCATTATTGTTAATGAATCGAGGTCGTCATGTTGGTCTAAAGTAAGGTTTACAGCGAACGCATTTATGGCAGGAATAAAAACCAGCGCCGCTGCAAGAATAAACACGCTCAGCGTGTTGAAGTTATTCATATTGTGTGACGATGATAGATGAGCACGTTGATTTATCATAAGTGGCCTTCTTTATTATAATTGAAGTAATGTTATTCGTTATTTTTTGCAGATTATACAAAAAGCAAATAATTTCCCCAGTTTTAGTAGACAGAAGTATTTTCAGTAAGTTTAATTTAACTGGTATTTTTACAATTAAGCAATTTGCTCCAGCGTTTACTCCATCCAAACTCCTGTTTAAGAACCTGAATTAGCCTTCTTATATCCATTTCAGTGTAATCACGGTGTTTTATTAATAAACGGATACTCTCGCAATCAACTTCATGTTCATCTTTATTCATGAGTTTTAGGTGAGCGCATTCATGATAGTAAACGAATTGTCTGGCGTTCTTTGGTAGTTTAGCAAACGCACTATCATCTATGGCGATAGTGGGGTGGCCAAGAATCCATTGTGCGATCGCAATTTTATTACCGGAAATACTCGAAATGATATTTACTTCGACCTCTTTGTCTGCATCTAAATGTTTTGCTGTACAGGAATGTTTGTTGTTTCCCTTTGTGTCTTGTGCTGTTGCGATTAATGGGAATGAAAGGCCGATACTAAAAAATAATAAATAGTGTATGAAGCTAAACATCTAGTGTTGGCACTTTGTACAATAAAATGTTGATCGTTGTCCTTGTCGGATCATTTTGATAGGTGATTCACAACAGTTACAGGGCTCGCCTTTCCTATCGTATACTTGTAATTCGTTTTTAAAATAACCGGGCTTGCCCTCGCCGTTGATAAAGTCACGCAAAGTGGTTCCGCCTTTTTTAATAGCATGTGATAAAACATTTTTAATTTCGATAATCAGAGTTTCATATCGTGCTCTCGAAATATTGCCAGCCTTTTGCGTTGGTTTGATGCCTGCGTGATAAAGCGCTTCGCTTGCATAAATGTTTCCTACGCCGACAACGATACTACTATCCATAATAAAAGTTTTAACAGTTTTAGTTCGTTTCCTGGATTTGTTATATAAGTAATCGGCATGGAACTCTTCACTTAGTGGCTCGGGCCCCAAGTGATTTATTAGCTTATGTTCCATTGGATCATCTTTTGTCCAGAGTATCGAGCCAAATTTTCTTGGATCCCGAAAACGCAATATTTGCCCAGACTCAAAAACAATATCTACGTGATCATGTTTTTCAGGACTTTGCGAATCATTAATAATTCTCAGGCTGCCAGACATCCCAAGGTGCAAAATCATGCAGCCATTGTCCGTATAGAAGAGCAAATATTTTGCGCGACGACGAAGTTTTCTAATGAGTTTGTTTTTGAGTGAACGTTTCAATCCTACTGGTATAGGCCAACGTAGTTGACGCTCACGAATGACGATGTCGTTTACAACTTCGCCCACAACGAAAGGCGCAATACCTTTACGCGTTGTTTCAACTTCAGGAAGCTCAGGCATTAACCTTTAGTCTGCTTCAAGAGTCTCTTGCGAAACGTCTGGTTTAGGATTTTCCGTTAGTAATAATCTTTTCGTCTCGTCACTTCCGAGGTGGTATTGAATGCCTAGCTTTTTTCTGCCCAGGACTAAATGTGGCTCTGTTGAAACGACAATAAATTCAATTGCCTCGTCGTTTGGCGATGAAACAATGATTGATGATGCAGAATCAGGCCCTGAGTATTTATTTACCGAGATTGCGCTTGCATTGTTCCAGGCAAACACGATTTGTTTCAATTGATCAGGGCTGACGTCCATCAAGTTTTGCAATTGCCACTGACCATCGTGTAATTCCATTTTGTTTTCTGGAAACTGGATTGCGTCTATTTCAAAATCAAGCGGCAATATTTTAGTGTCAGCAAAAAATGCTGCGTTTGTGGTCAGTTGTGTGTAGAGCGAATCATTTGTTAAATAAATTGTCCCATCAAATAACACATAGCGGCGTTGATCGATGGCATCTGTATTACCAAACTGAAAGACATAGTCATTGAGTTTCAAAGTAATGATCGGATCAATCAGATCAAAGCGTGCTAAATCGACTTCAGCAGGGTTTAATTGACCATGTGATTCAGAGCCCAGGATATGTAGCATGGCGTTGATGCGAGCACTATTAGCGAGAAACTGTTGCGGCAAGTTCATTTGCCAGGTTTCGCCTTGTTTATTAAATTCGAAGTTGTTGAGGTTTTTTCTTAATACTTCAATCTTGACGATGTCATTTTTTTCTATTGAAGTTAGTCGAGGCAGATCTTGTTCTGTCTTGTCTTCTGGCATAAGCAGCACTGTAGATAAAAAAACAATAAAGACAAGCAGGCCTACGTTAATCCAGAGTCGCTTATCCACGTTATTGTTTTTTTCTCCGTAGACCAATGGCAATACCAATGGTGATCAACGCTGCGGGGAGTATAAACAAAAATCCGATACCAATGATGCCGAGCACGGTTGATGATATATTTAATTGTGTGTCGTTTGATACCTTTGGTGGGATAGCTATAAATTCATCGTCGCTGCTGAGCCAGTTTATGATGCGTGTTCCGAGTTCATTATTTCCGCTGTTAGCAAGATAGGTGTTTGAAAGAAAATCTCCATCACCCATAACAACGATACGTTGCTGTCTGGTAACGAGTTCTTCACCTTGTTCCGATTCAAGTTCGCGTTCCAGGCTTATACCAATAGTTAAAGGCCCTTGTGTATCGCTGCCTTCATTAAACTCAACGGCACCTTCCAGCTTAGCGGTTTCGCTCCAGGTATGATCGCCAGTAGTTAAAATTGGTTTAGCTATCCACTTGTCGGTTTCTAACAGATCTATCGCGCCAGCCATAGGAAATAAAGTCGTGAACTCAAAATCATTTGTTATGGCATGTGGGGGATACAGCGTTTTAGTCACAAGGGAAATAGTCGGGTCATTTATGCCGATCAATTGTCCTGCGTAATCGATGATAGCGCCTTCGTAAAACTTTAGGGCAAGCGCTTCAGCTAACGCGTCAAGTTTATAAAGAGGGCCAGGTTCTTGTAACCATAATAAATTTCCACCGTCATTAATATAGTCGAGGATGATCGCTACTTCGCCTGGAAGATAATCAATGCGCGGCCCAGCGATGAGTAATATACCTGTATTATCAGGGATCGCTTGTGTTTCGCCAAGGTTGATCGGTTGTACTCGATAACCTTGATTAAATAGTTGCTTAACCCATTCCCCCATATCATGGTTCGCGTCACCCAAGGCGTTACGTTCACCATGGCCTTCGACAAATGCTATCCAGCGTTCCTGATTACGTGCTAGGCGTTGCAGGGCATTAGTGAAGACTTGTTCCTTGTCTGACTTTACGTGTTCGCTTCGATCTTGATAGTGGACAATAATTTCACCATCAACACTAATACCAAGATTGCGTACTTCATCAGGAACAGCATCCGGGTTAACAAAACGCAAGACAATATCTGGTTTGAGTCGCTGATATTTCCCAACGAATTTTTTAATTGCATCGCGCAGTTGAGAGTTTTCTCGTGCATAAGATGTGATTTCAATCTTATCTGGCATCTGTGCCAGCAGAGTCCGGCTTGCTTCAGACAGAGTATGTCGGCCGTTTGCCGTCCAGTCATACTCTACTGAGTGTTTATGACTTAGCCATGCCAAAAGCCCTGCGCTTATGCTCAATAAACAGAACATAACAATGCTGCTGAGGCGGTTTTGTAGTCTTGTTTTGGCGGTTACAAACATTTTAAATTAACCATAAGTCCGTTCAGCATCTAAACGCCAGATACTCAGTATGATGAAGAAGACAGAGACAATGGCGTAAAACAAGACATCAGTGGAATTGAAAACACCGGTTAACAAACTGGAGTAGTGTTTGAGTAGCGACATATAAGCAAACACTTCTGCCATGTTTTCAGAGGCATTAGTCCCCGCGATGTTTATGATCCAGAGTAAAAACAAAACACCAAAGGTACTTATGGCCGCAATAGCAGGCGAACTTGTTAATGAAGAAATAAATAAACCAATGGATGCAAACGCGGACATTAATAACAACACACCGATTAGTCCCGAAGCAATTTGTCCTAAATCGAGTTGCGTGCCAATCATTAATGATGCAGGCATTAAACTAATCATGAATAACATCAAACAATAAAAAATGGTAATCCCTACATACTTCCCGAGTACTAATTCGGTGATGCTGATAGGCGATGAAATTAGTAATTTAATTGTGCCCAGTCGGCGTTCTTCTGTAATTAAGCGCATGGTCAGCAGTGGTGAAACCAATAACATAACAACACCGGAGATTTGATACATGCCAGAGACAACAACATCAGTTAAGCCTGATGCCGCAGAAGCGGGCTGCATGTATTGTGATAGCAGTAAATAAAAGAATATCGCGATTAGAAACTGTACTACTGCAAGAATGACCCACGCCAATGGTGATTTAAACAGACGTCGTAATTCATTGGCAGCGATTAAACTTATATTATTAATCATGCTGCACTCTCTTCTTGTTCAGGGTGTTCATTGTCACCATGTGTTAGACGCATAAAGATCGTTTCAAGCGATGTATCACCCGGGTTAAGCTTAAATAAACCCCAGTTTTCAGATACCGCTTTTTCTATAATGGTATCAATAATATTTGACTCTGGATTGAAGTTAATACGTAGGGTGTCATCATTGATACTTTCAACTGAGGCAACGCCTTCGATGCCAAGCAATGATTCCAAAGCGGGGGGATTGCGTAAGCCAATTTCAATACTGTCTGGTTTATCGGAATTATTTTCTAATTGTTCCAGAGCTTGATCTAAAACGATGTGTCCTTGGTTTATGATCAGCACGCGATCACATAGGTTCTGTATTTCCGAAAGGATATGCGTAGAGAGGATGACACTATGATCTTCACTCAGCTCACGCATCAATTCTCTTATTTCGCGAATTTGAATGGGATCGAGACCTGAGGTAGGTTCATCAAGGATGATGACCGAAGGCGAGTGGATTATCGCTTGGGCAATACCGACGCGTTGCTTATAACCCTTTGAGAGGTTTTGAATTAAGCGAGAACCAACATTTTCCAGGCCACAGCGCTCTTTGCTTAAATTGATAGCGTCAGTTAAACCATCTTTTTTTATACCGCGAAGCTTTGCTGCATAATTCAGGTACTCGTTGACGGTCAGATCGTTATATAGAGGCGGCTGTTCTGGTAGAAAACCAATATGTTTTTTGGCTAGTCGCGGTGCTTCATGAATATCGTGCCCGGCTATTCTAACCGAACCATGATTGGCAGCGAGCACACCACATATTATTTGCATCGTGGTTGATTTCCCCGCACCGTTTGGCCCTAGAAACCCCAGGATTTCACCGCGGTGAACATTAAAGCTGACATTTTCTATGGCTTTTTGTTGCCCATAGAAGCGTGAAAGCTCTTGAACTGATATAAGTATTTCACTATCCATTGCGCAGCTATTATTCTTATTACGCCATAACTTGCAAGCCCCTTTCCGAAGAACACCAATGAGACAAGAAATAATGCTAATTGACAAAATAATGAAAAAGACAGGATATGTTAGCTACACTAGGATAATTTAAGATGGATCCAATATTAAAATAATGAGGTTTTGAAATATGCTTAATGGTTTGGTGGGTTTGCCTTGGTGGGCTTATATTTTGGTGGTTCTTGGTTTGACTCACATTACAATTGCCTCGGTTACGATCTACCTGCATCGGTATCAAGCACATCATGCACTTGAGCTACACCCACTTATCAGTCATTTTTTTCGTTTTTGGCTATGGTTAACAACGGCTATGGGCACGAAAGAATGGGTTGCCGTGCATCGTAAACACCATGCCAAGGTCGAAACTGAAGACGACCCGCATAGCCCGGTAGTCCATGGTATTAACAAAGTTCTATGGGAAGGGGTTGAACTGTATCGTGGCGAAACAAAGCGGCAAGAAACCCTGGATAGATATGGGCACGAGACCCCTGATGACTGGATTGAACGAAACCTCTATAGCAAATTTACCTTTCTCGGTATTGGCTGCCTGTTTTTCATCAATTTTTCATTATTTGGTGTGTTAGGTATCTCAATATGGGCGATACAAATGGCCTGGATACCCTTTTTTGCAGCAGGCGTTATCAATGGCGTTGGCCATTGGTACGGATATCGCAACTTTGAGTCTGCCGATGCCTCCACCAATATTATCCCTGTTGGTGTCTTTATTGGTGGTGAAGAGCTACATAATAATCATCATGCCTTTGCCAGTTCGGCAAAGTTTTCTAACAAACGCTGGGAATTCGATCTTGGTTGGCAATATATACGCCTGTTAAGTGCAGCAGGTTTAGCAAAGGTAAAAAAACTTGCGCCGACACCACAGTTTAATAGTGAAAATTCCTTGATTGATTATGACACCGTTAGTGCGGTTATTTCTAATCGCTGGCATGTAATGTCTGATTATGCTCATGAAGTGGTCGGTGATGTGTATAAAGATGAAATGCGTAAAGCAAATGTAAGGGGGAAGAAATTATTACGCCGAGGCAAGAAGCTAATAAGCCGGGCAGATACACTTCTGGATTCAAATGCGCGCCAGCGATTAGAGCGTATTCTCGCGCATAGTGACACATTGAATGAGGTCTACAAATTTAAGCAAAGCTTACAAGAAATCTGGCAGGAAAAAACTGCCACGCATGAATCTCTAGTACATAATTTACAGGAGTGGTGTCGACAAGCAGAAGAAACGGGGATAGAAGCGCTGGAGGAATTTTCGAGAAATATAAGGGGCTATACCTTGCAGCAGCCTATTCCAGTTTGAGTTCCTTATTTGTAACGTTGTTTTTGAATCTTTCGTGGACATAAAAAAAGCGCCTACTGGCGCTTTTTTTATTTAATTTTGGCTTCTTTATAGATAACGTGTTTCCGAACGACTGGATCGTACTTCTTGATTTCCATTTTGTCCGGCATGGTTCGTTTATTCTTGGTCGTGGTGTAGAAATGACCTGTTTCCGCAGATGAGACGAGTTTTATTTTATCGCGCATAGTTATTTCCCTCAGGCCGCTACTTTGTTACGGGCTTTGATATCAGCCAGGACTTCTTCAATGCCTTTTTTGTCGATAATACGTAAGCCTTTTTTGCTGACGCGTAATCTGACCCAGCGGCTTTCGCTTTCTATCCAAAATCGGCGTGACTGCAAGTTTGGCAGAAAACGGCGTTTTGTCTTGTTATTGGCATGGGAAACATTGTTCCCGACCATTGGGGCTTTGCCCGTTACTTCACATACTCGTGACATGGTTTTTCTCGTCATTCACAATAAAAAAGAGCGCGGATTGTACATGTATTAAATCCCGAATCCAAGCACTTGGTCGTTATTCGATCACTAAATTGTTCTATAAGAGCCCACGTTCCGCAAATGAAATCGCAGTACCATTGCCAATAATCAGGTGATCCAGCACTCGAACATCTATCAGATCGAGCGCTTTTTTTAACTCCTGCGTTAAATTAATATCCGATTGGCTGGGTTCTGCCTCGCCAGACGGGTGATTATGCGCCAAAATCACCGCTGCAGCATTGTATTTCAGGGCTGATCGAACCACTTCGCGAGCATGGACCTGAGCGCTATCGATGGTGCCTCGAAAAAGTTCGTCAAAACTGAGCAAGCGGTGCCGATTATCAAGATATAGGCAGGCAAACACCTCGTAGGGGTAGGCGCGAAGCTTCAATGTCAGAAAATCTCGCGTTTGTTCAGGGTTGGTAAAGGCGTCACCTGTTTCTAGTTCTGCTTGTAAGTAGCGTCGGCCCAACTCTAGTGCAGCGATTATTTGTACATATTTAACGGCACCAAAACCTTTTGTCTGACAAAGCTCTTTCTGATCGGCATCAATGAGTTGGCGTAGGCCTTGATGCTTATCTAAAAGCTCTCTAGCGAGATCCAGCGCAGATAAGCCTTCGCGGCCTGTTCTAAGGAAAATGGAAAGAATTTCGGCATCCGATAGGGCGCTTGGTCCTTTTTCCAGTAGTTTTTCTCGGGGTCTTTCGTTGATCGGCCAGCTAGAAATCGACATCATAACGCTCCTTGTTATTTAAAATATGCCTACTGTGTGTGAGTACATGCTTAATCTGTACGCCAATTGAAACAATAATAATGTAAAATCAAAAATATATGTATCAATTAACTGGAAAACGAATCTTATTAGGTATCACTGGGGGTATCGCGGCCTATAAGGCGGCTGTGCTTTTGCGCTTGTTACGACAACATGATGCGGATGTGCGTGTTGTGATGACGCGAAATGCCTGTGAGTTTATTACGCCGCTGACGTTGCAGGCTTTATCAGGCAAACCAGTGCATACAGAATTGTTGGATCGGGAGACTGAATCTGCAATGGGCCATATCGACTTGGCCAGATGGGCGGATTTGGTTTTGGTGGCGCCGGCGAGTGCCAACTTTATCGCCAGATATTCAAATGGCTTTGCGGAAGACCTCTTGAGCACCTTATGTTTGGCTACAAGCAGTCCAGTAATGCTTGCTCCAGCCATGAATCAACAAATGTGGTTAAATTCAGCAACACAGGAAAACATAGAAAAAATAAAGGCACGGGGAATCGCTGTAATTGGTCCGGCAGAGGGTGACCAAGCCTGTGGCGAGAATGGTCCCGGGCGGATGTTAGAAGCAGAAGAAATAGCTTCACTGGCTGCGAAATCTTTTGAGACGAATCTCCTGAGCGGGTCCAGGTTGTTGGTTACTGCGGGACCGACACGAGAGGCTATTGATCCTGTGCGTTATATAAGCAATCGTAGTTCCGGGCGCATGGGTTACGCGGTTGCCATGGCGGCGATTGAGGCAGGTGCTGAGGTTTCTCTTGTTTCTGGCCCGGTTAATTTATCAGCACCAGATCGAGCCGATCTTATAAAAGTGACATCAGCTGCAGAAATGTATAGTGCCGTAATGCAAAAGATCAGTAACACCGATATATTTATCTCGGCAGCTGCGGTTGCAGATTACAGCTTGCAAACGATAGCTGAGCAGAAGATAAAAAAATCCAGCGACTCATATGAATTAAGCTTGCAGAAAAACCCTGATATTCTTGCAGAAGTCGCCGCCTTAAATAGTCCGCCGTTCACAGTAGGGTTTGCCGCGGAAACAGAGAACCTGAAATCAAACGCCCAATCAAAACTGAGGACTAAAAAGCTTGATATGATTGCGGCGAATCAAGTCGGCGAAGATCTTGGTTTTGATTCAGAGATGAATGCCTTGACGGTGTTTTGGGGTGCTAAACATAAACAGTTACAAAGAGCATCAAAAACCAGGCTCGCGAGAACATTGATAACTCTTATTGCTGATCAATATAATGAAAAAAATATTAATAAAACTCATTGATAAACGCTTAGGGAATGATTTTCCCATGCCGGAATATGCAACATCAGGTTCGGCTGGGCTCGACTTGTGCGCGTGTCTGGATGTTGCTTTGCGAATAGGGCCTGGTGAAACTGTGCTAATACCTGCCGGGTTTGCTATTCATATCGCGGATAATGCCTATGCAGCGGTTTTGTTACCGCGCTCCGGCCTGGGACATAAACATGGTATTGTTCTTGGAAACCTGACTGGTTTAATTGATTCAGATTATCAGGGAGAGATTTTTGTTTCGTGTTGGAATAGAGGTGCTACAGAATTCACTATAAACCCCGGAGATCGTATTGCGCAAATGGTTATAGTGCCAGTCGTACAAGCAGACTTTGAGTTTGTTGATTCATTTACAGAGACAACGAGAGGTGACGGTGGTTTTGGTCACACGGGCGTGTCGCAGGATTTAGGGGAGAAGGTTAATGGTTGATGGTCCGGTTACTAATCGTCGGTTTAGTCGACGCACTGTCAGAAAGGCGGTGGTTATTTCTGTATCCGTTCTGGTATTTTTGCTTCTGGCTGGCGGTGGCTGGAAAGTGCTCTCAAGTCTGTCGGCGAGTGCTGAAAAAGAAGAGCTCGAAGCCAGGGATGTCGCCGCGAGGAATATTGCAACAAGTGTTCAACAGAATCTGGAACAGACAAAAGCGAAACTCGCTGCATTGGCGAAGGATGCGCAGACTATTGAGCTTTTTAAACAAGACCCTGATGCAGCGGCATTAGCTGCTACAGCTGCAGAAAAAGAACCGTCATTTGATCAAGCCTTGAAGCTGCGTTATTTAAAACCAGGCGTGTACCCTCTGAATGATGATGAGAATCCTCCATTGAGTTACGCCTCATTAGATATGCTTAACAAGGCAGAGACTACGAGCCAAATTAATACAGAAGTTCATTTGTTTGGAGCACTCAATCAACACATCGTAATGATTGAACGTGTTGTTAACAATGCATTTGAGTTGATTGGTTTATTACATCTGAGCATGAACGTTAGTTTGCTTGATGAACTTTTTCAAGGTATTAAACTAGAAGATGGCTATGCCGAACTAACTCAGCGTGCGGCTGGAAAGACCTTGGTCTTGGCTAAAGCTGGTAACGAGAGTCAGAAACAAGGCGCTGCAACAACGGTGAGTGTTAATGATACGCGTTGGATAATCGCTTATTGGTCTGGAAGTGGATCTTTAATGTCAGATGATGGGTCATCCTCATCAAGTATGCCGATAATTTTAATCATTCTTGCGTTATTAATCATTGGTGGGGGCGTTTATTTTGTTTTGTTTAAAAAAGGATCCTCGTCTTCAGAAGGCGAAGGCGATCTCCTTACTTATGAGGGTGCTGTTCGTGCCATTGCGGAAGGCGCGCATGCCGGTGCTGAGCAATTGATTCCTCATCTGCCGAAAGCGGACAGAATTACTGCAAATCTAAAGCCACTATCACAAGGGATCAATACGGACGATGCAACGATGATTGCTGTGCCATCGAATCAGTCAGAAGCAGCAGAGGCTGAGGTAACAGACCAAGCTGATACAATAGACATCACTGCTGATCCAGAAGAAATCACACCAAGCGAACCAGAGCAGCCGCAAATAGCCCCGGTAATTTTTCGTGCTTACGATATTCGAGGTGTTGTTGGCGATACGTTAACAGAGTCTGCTGTATATGAAATTGCCAGAGCGATAGGCTCAATGGCACACGAGCGAGGTCAACAGGGAATTGTCGTTGCCAGAGACGGTAGAGATTCAAGTCCAGCCTTATGCGAGGCGTTGATTAAAGGTCTGACAAGTACTGGTAGAGACGTGATTGATGTCGGCATGGTGCCAACGCCCGTGCTCTACTTTGCTACACATCATTTAGAAACCGGTAGCGGTGTGATGATTACCGGAAGTCATAATGCCGCCGAATATAATGGCCTCAAGATTATGTTAGGCGGTAATACACTTAGTGGAGATGACATTAAGGAGATCCAAAGCCGAACTATTTCTGGTGAGCATGCTGTTGGCCAAGGAGATATTCGTCATGCTGATATCTCTGCGGATTATGTTCGCCGAATAACAGAAGACATACCTGTTGCATTAGGATCTTCATTAAAGATCGTTGTCGATTGTGGTAATGGTGTCGCGGGGACCTTGGCGCCGCAATTACTGAATGCCATTGGGCACGATGTTATAGAGCTATATTGTGATATAGACGGTAAGTTTCCAAATCATCACCCTGATCCTAGCCAGCCTGAAAATCTCAAGGACCTTGTTGATAAAGTTAAAGCAGAAGGTGCTGATGTTGGTTTTGCCTTTGATGGTGATGGCGACCGTTTAGGGTTAGTTGATGCTGAGGGAAATATTATCTGGCCTGATCGCCAACTTATGTTATTAGCCAAAGATGTGCTTTCGCGTAACCAGGGGGCCAATATTATCTTTGATGTTAAATGTAGTCGTTATCTTAAATCTATTATTGAGTCTAATGGTGGTGTACCGCTGATGTGGAAGACGGGACACTCATTTATCAAAAACAAAATGAAAGAAGTCGATGCACCATTGGCCGGCGAATTGAGTGGCCATATCTTTTTTAAAGAGCGTTGGTATGGTTTTGATGACGCACTTTATACCGCTGCGCGTTTTATCGAGATATTTACAAATGCGAAAGAAACGCCAACTGAATTATTTGCAGAATTGCCTGAAGGTATCTCAACACCGGAGTTACGGGTGCCTTTACCTGAAGATCAACATGTTGGTTTTATGGAGGAGCTGATCGATAAGATGACTGTGTCAGGGGCAGAAATAAGCGATATCGATGGATTGCGTATTGAATATAGCGATGGTTGGGGCTTGGCCAGACCATCAAATACATCGCCTAATATTATCTTGAGGTTTGAAGGTGAAAATGAAGCCGCGCTCGAACGGATTAAGTCTGAGTTTCGTGCAGCGATTCAGCTCATCATACCTGTTGATTTGCCATTTTAACGGTTTGAACTAAATGCAAGCCAACAGTTTTAAGTAGTCTTTATGCACTCAGAATTTGTGCTTACTAAATAATATATAATGTCAGAATCACATAAAAATCCGGCTTATATCGCTGAAGTTTTAACAGAGGCATTGCCTTATATAAAGCGATTCAGCGGCAAAACAATCGTTATCAAATATGGTGGTAACGCCATGTCTGATGATCAACTTAAGTCAGGCTTTGCACGAGATGTTGTCTTGATGAAACTGGTCGGTATGAACCCGGTATTAGTACATGGTGGCGGGCCACAAATAGGCAAGTTGCTGGAAAAGCTGGGTAAGAAAACAGAGTTTGTTGAAGGCATGCGAGTTACCGATAACGAGACCATGGATATCGTAGAAATGGTCTTGGGTGGTTTGGTCAACAAAGAGATTGTAAACCTGATTAACCGCCATGGTGGTAATGCTGTTGGATTAAGTGGTAAGGATGGTGAACTCATTCGAGCGAAAAAAATGGTGTTTAAACGAAATAGCCCAGAGCTTGAAGCACCAGAAATTATCGATATAGGCCATGTTGGTGAGGTCGATAGTATTGATACAGCGGTTGTCGATTTGTTGATAAAAGGCGACTTTATTCCGGTGATCGCGCCAGTTGGTGTCGATGCAGAAGGTCAGTCTTACAACATTAATGCAGATCTCGTTGCTGGCAAGATTGCTGAAGTCTTAAACGCAGAAAAATTGATCATGCTGACCAATACCGCCGGTTTGCTTGATGCGGATGGTAAAGTGTTGACGGGTTTGTCTGCTGAGGAAGTTGATAACTTGATTAAAGAAGGCGTCATACACGGTGGTATGTTGCCCAAAATACGTTCAGCATTAGATGCCGTTCATGCGGGTGTAAAGTCATCACATATTATTGATGGACGTGTTGAGCATGCTGTATTACTGGAGATTCTTACCGATGTAGGAGTTGGTACTTTAATTCACGGGCATAAGAGATAAGCGCGCAGCTACATAACCATGAGGCCAAAATGACAACGAACACCAAATCTAACAGACGCCAACAAATCCTCGAAGTGTTGGCCCATGAATTGGAAACAAATCCAGGCTTGCGTATCACAACGGCAAGTCTTGCTGGTGCCGTTGGGGTTTCAGAGGCCGCTTTGTATCGACATTTTGCGAGCAAGGCAAAGATGTTTGAAGCCTTGATTGATTTTGCAGAAGAATCAGTCTTTGGTCTGGTTAACAAGATTATCAATAATGAATCAGACGTAACGGTTCGTTGCGAAAAGATTATTCAGCTAATGTTGGGTTTTTCCGAGAGGAACCCTGGTATTACGCGTATTTTGATTGGAGACGCGTTACTCGGAGAGAACGAGCGTTTACATGCTCGAGTAGTTCAGTTTTTTGAAAGGCTGGAGACTCAGTTAAAACAAGTTTTACGAGAAGCAAACCTGGGAGAGGGGCCTCGAGCGAATAGCAATATAGAAGCTGTGGCTAATCAAATGCTGACCTACACCGAAGGCAAGATGTCACAGTTTGTACGTAGTTCTTTCACAAAAAAACCCACTGAACACTGGGATGATCAGTGGGTTGCATTGAAAGCAGGTTCGTTTAGATAGTTATTCTATTCCTTTAAGCTTTTTAAAACGCGCTATATCAAGAGCGTGTGCTTTTTTAATCTCTTCTTGTTCAGCACGTTTCCCTTTAATAAATGTATTATTGTTATTAGTCTGACGTTTTAAAGACTCGATATCTTTCAGCAATTCCTTGGGGGGTGTTCTGCCCGCTCTTTCTGCATTAGCTGCTGTCTGAATACGTTTATTAAGATCAAGCTGTATTTTTTCGTTACGTGCCTGAGTTAGTTTTATTGTAGCTTCCAGTGCAGTCACGCGTTCATCACGAGCTCTCTCAATATCGCCGACATTACTAAAAGTTGCTAAAAGTATTTGATCTTGTTTTTTCTTTTCGGCATCAAGCTTTGCTTGATCGGCTTGTTCTTTTTCAACTTTTCTTGCTTCGGCCAGTTCTTCCGCAGATTTGGCTCGTTCAGTTTTGTCCCGCACAAGTCCGCCTTTGCCAAGTTCCTGATATTCTTTTTGTGCAAATTCAGGTGGAATCTTGTTGCCGCATTCTCGTATCCCTTCGTTATTGGTCCAGCACTTCATCCTGGCCTGTGCTGTACCAGAGAGAGTCAATCCACCTAGCGCAAACATAATAATTAACGTGCTAAATAATTGTTTTCTCATAATTTCTCCTGACATTTAAAATTTTTTGCATGAAGGGTTAAGTATAGTATGCCTCTTGATTGAGGTCATGCCTGTTACACTACTTTTGGGTTGACCCATATTCTTGTTTATAGCTGTTAATTGCATCTAGATGTTCTGGCATTTCTCCGTGGTCAGCTAAAAAAGCAATGATATTGTCCAGATTGACAATATTTATGACCTGTATATGGTGCAGTTGTTCCACTTCCTGAATGGCTGATAGCCTGCCAGTGCCGCGTTCCTGGCGATCAACAGCAACTACGGCAGCAACGGTGCTGCCACCTTTGGCGTTGATTAGGCTAACAGATTCGCGGATCGATGTGCCTGCTGAGATGACATCATCGATAATTAATACGCGACCATTAATCTCAGCACCAAAGGTAATGCCACCTTCGCCATGATCTTTAACTTCTTTTCTATTGAAACAAAAAGGATAGCTCGCTTGATGCTGTTCCTGAAAGGCGATTGCCATGGTTGATGCCAATGGTATGCCTTTATAGGCTGGGCCATAGATCATGTCGAATTCTACTCCAGCATGTTTTACAGCAGAGGCATAATATTTTCCTAGTTCGCTCAGGCTCTTGCCGTCATTAAATAATCCGCTATTGAAAAAATAGGGGCTAACACGACCAGACTTCAGTGTGAATTCACCAAACCGTAAGACTTCTTTTTCGATAGCAAATTCTATAAATTCTTTTTGATATTGTTCCATTAAGGATCCTGTAATATTGACTGTTATTTATCATGCGGCTTTGGCATCCTGCGTCGCTCTACCGACTACATCCATGTAGTCGTATGATACATTGCAAAAAAAACAGGGGAAAGTAGTGAAGGTTATCAGTGTTAATACCAACGGCATACGTGCCGCGCATAGAAAAGGTTTTTTTGACTGGATGCTGAAACAAAAAGCAGACGTTATTTGCATACAGGAAACCAAGGCACAGGTTGATCAATTAGTAGACGAGATCTTGCAGCCCAAAGGTTATTACGCGAGTTTTAACGATGCAGAAAAGAAAGGCTATAGCGGAACAGCAATCTATAGTAAAAAAAAACCGGATAAAATTGTTAACAAGCTAGGATGGTCAGTGCCCGACACTGAAGGTCGGTTTTTGCAATTTGATTTTGGCAAACTCAGCATAGTTTCTCTATACCTGCCCTCTGGATCTTCAAAGGAAGAACGCCAGCTAATTAAATTTGATTTCCTTGATCGCTTCACGCCAATCTTAAAAAAAATGCGCAGACAAAAACGCGAATACATTATTTGCGGTGACTGGAATATTGCACACAAAGAGATCGATCTTAAAAACTGGAAAGGCAATCTAAAGAATTCCGGATTTCTACCAGAAGAACGTGCATGGATGGATGAGTTGTTTGGTTCGGTTGGGATGGTCGACTCTTTTCGTGAGGTCAATCAAGAGTCCGATCAATACACATGGTGGTCGAATCGCGGACAGGCGTGGGCAAAGAATGTTGGTTGGCGGATCGATTATCAAGTAGTGACTCCCGGTTTAAAAGACAAGATCAAGTCAGTGTCTATATATAAGGATGAACGGTTCTCGGATCATGCGCCGTTGATCACGGATTATGATTTAGAGTTTTAGTTTGTCATTCCCGTGACAACGGGAACCCAGTTAACCTTATAATATTTTTTCTTTAGCATTGGTTTCGCCTTTTACGGCGAGTTACTTTCTCTTAAACGCCTGAGAGAAAGAAACCAAAGAGAAGGGCGCCCGAATGCTTTGGCCTAACGGCTCTCCTCGTCGGCGTACTATTATTCGGGTCGCGCATACATTCGTCCCTGAATGAATGCGCTCAATTGTGCGTCCATGCACAATTGCCCCGATAACAGCCCACCTCCTGGGCAAAGCACAACGGGATTTATAAAACCTACCTCATTTGAAGTAGGTTTGAATGATTTAAAGATCATCTTTTTTCTATAAATAGAAGCCATTCAAAGCGATATTAAATATGTCTGCTTTTAGTGATTGGTTAAAATGCTAGTATTCAGCTACCGACCCAAAGCTGAAGTTATTCAAAAATTATTTGAGTATTTAAGCTCATTAACAATGTTTTAATGGAGAACATAATGAAAACTCTATATATGTTATTAACCATGATTGTTCTCTCAGGGTGCATGCCGGAAAACACACGTGGAGATATTAAAAATGGGAATGCATCTAATAATATTCAAAAGAAATCATTAATGTCACAAAGTATATCAGGGATGTTAACAAGTGCTGAAAATGATAATTTGACTAAACAAGCGCTAATGGGAGTCAGTAGTGCTAATCAAATTAAATCTTTCGTAAGTCAAACTGAACTAAATAAATGCAGAAATATTTTGAACAGTTATTTAAGCCTAACTAATTTTCCTCTATCAAAAAAAATTGGGGAAACATATGCAAATAATATTAGTAAAGTCTTGGAAAGCTCTAGTAAGGTTAAGTATTTAGAGTTGACTGATGATTCTGTAAAAAGGGCCGATTGCGCTGTATTTGCTGCTTACAGTATATCAAGGGCAGAAATTCCTGATAATGCTATTTTAGAGACTGTAATTTTCGTATTTGACTGGAAAAGATATTTGGCTAAAGGAGTTAAAGGTTCAGATGGGTTTATCCAATCTGGAATATGGAGCATTACTTCAAGAAAGCTTATCAAGCTACCTAAGATTCCCCCGTCTGCAAATATGGATTTATATTTATTCGCACATTTTAAAAAAATGATTGATAAAAATGCCAAAAAGATACTTTTAAATATTTAAAGAGTTTTTGTGATATGTACAGAATTAGTGTTGTAGTTTCGATTTAAAACCACATTATGAAGGATCATGAAAGTTAATTTAAAATTTTTAGTTATAGTCATTATTGTGATTGTACTAGCAGGCTGTTCAGCTAGCACTCAAAGAGAAATGTTGGCGGCTGCTTTTGAAGACAAGGTCAAATATCAGATAGTTGTCATTGATGAAAATAATGAGCCCGTGCCAGGCGCAACTGTTTGGGTCTTGTCAAAGAATATAACGAGAATGAATTTGCAGCCTACGGTTGTAATGGAAAGAATCATAAATAGAAATGCAATAGACTCGGACTATATTTTCAATAGACATAGTCCACATCCAGCACTATTTGTGTATTACACGAATCAAAATGGCGAGATCGATTTAGAATTTGGTGTTGGAGATGTTAGGGACCTTAAAGTTCTTTCTTCTGCTTTTGCAGTGTTAAAAAGAGGGTATAAAACAAAGTCACATCATGAAGAGGTGAAAATAAACTCTAAAAACAAATTAGAATTAAAATTAGAACGAGATAACAGTATTCAATTTGATAAAAGATTGCTAGTTCTAGATGAGGTACGTGCTTCCATATCAGAGACTAAAAAATCAGGAGCTATGTCAGATGAAAGGTTACTCAAGTTAGAAAATGGAGAAAAGAAATTAGGCGATTTAGCATGGGCTTTCGAAGTTGAGGGCCAGAATGATTTGGCATCAATGATTTATTATAACCTTATGTACCTGCCAACGGTAACAAAAACCAAAAATGAAAAAGGTAATGTCGTTATTAGAGGTTATACGAATAGTTTTGATAAGAAATCAATAAACAAGCAGCAATACAGAGATAACGCTATAAGATTAAACAAATCCGTTCCTATTGTCCTTTACAGGAGATATTACGACCAATTTGATTCTAGTGCAGGTAGACGATGGAGAGTAGATGACAGTAAATCAGATTTGAGAAAAGAATTTATAAAAACCACGGAAAAATACTATACAGATTACCCTAATAGAATGTGGGCTTGGCCGTATGTCTTTTTGTGGCAAGCATATAAGGCTGAGGGCGAGTACCAAAAAGCAATGAAAGCAATAACTGCTTTCCGTACACTAGAACCTAGTTACTATAATGAAGAAAGATGGGAAGATTTGGCCAGAACTGCTAGTTCAAAATAAAAAGTCAAACGTAATAACGTCCACTTCTGGCCCAGACTGTGTGAAAACGTAAAATTTCAACTATGAAATTAATTATTTCCCCACTTACACTACTATATGTTCAGGTTTAGGGATAACGGCTTTTAAGACAATTCATATATGAAGTATATTCCCCACAATTTAATTTCGAAAATAGTTTTCACATAGTCTGGGCCGAAATATGAATGATGATAAGATCGACTCGAAGCAGACATTATCAATCGATAATAAAAACGCAAAGTGAATGCCTTATCGGACAAAGTGTCCTCTAACACATAGTTAAGTTATTTTTAGATTATCAACAAAAAGGGAGTTCAAATGGAAAACGCATCCTCAAGCGAAATTGGTATTCAATACGCAGGTTTTTGGAGAAGGTTTCTAGCATTTTTAATCGACTATAACTTGGTTCTAATAATAGCTCTAATTTTGGTTTTATTTTTGAGTATGTTTGAACCAGCGGGATATAAAATAGAATCGCCGTTTGGAATCTTTAAAAATACAGAGGTAGTCGAGTCTGATGAAGTCGAAAGACCTAATATTGAAGGTGCGAATGTAAAAATTGAAACTACGGTAACCAAAGAGACGGAGTTTGGCTATTGGGAGTACATTTATCAAAAAGAAAAAACGACAAACGGTGATGAAACTGATACAGAGATTTACGAAATTTTAGATGGAGAAAAAATCAAGAATGAAAGAACAGACAAAGGGAGTTATCTTTTTTTTATACTACTTTTTTATTATTGCCTATTCGAAAGTAGTCGATTACAAGCAACACCAGGTAAATTATTGCTCTCCATAAAAGTTTCAACTACGAACGCTGGAAGACCAACAATACCACAGACCATTGCGCGAAACCTTTCAAAAATATTATCTTGCTTGACAATATTTATTGGATTCCTTCTCGCTGGGTTTACACAAAAAAAGCAAGCATTACACGATAAGCTAACCGATTTGTTGGTTGTCGATAAAACAACGGAACCAAAAAGCTTGGATACTGATTCTTATATTGTATCTGGTGAAGTTAGCACTGCTTGGATAAAGACAATAGCCCTTTCATTTCTCATAATAAGTTTTAGCCATCTTAGTATGGGCTATATAACTTTAAAAATGGCACCTTACATGGAGAAAATGTTAGAAAATACAGTGTCTACTTTCAGCGCATCAATTAAGGCTGCTGGAGATTCTGTAACATTTTCAGATGAAGAGGAAAGCAAAGTTAAAATCACTTCTCAGGGGAATACAGTAGCCGTCGATGGCGATTCGGTAATAGTCACATCTGATTCCGACCGTGATTTGAATGTAAATGTCGGCGGAACTCCTAAAGAAGTTGCGGATGAGTTAAATAAATTCGATGAGATTGCGCTTGAAATGATGTCAGAAATATTTCCCTTAGAAGAGATTGCTCCTGTTTTATCAATGATTAGCTATATGTATTTAATATTAGGCTGCCTTTTTTTCTTCGCAGGCGTTTTATTTTTAATTGGTCATGCTCAAGCGTACGTTGCTGGAATAGGAGTTTTAACTATTTCAATTCTTACGAGTATTGTTTCAATGTTATTTTGGGAGTGGGGGTTTTCTGGCCTGGGACTATTCATTGATTTGATTTTTTTAATAGTCATCATATCATTGGTTAAGAAAAACGGTAAAACGCTACAGTAACTTAACGAGGCAAGCCAGGTAGAGACGCTGTAAACGGCGCCTCTGATTACGGCGTTAATATCAGCTTGCAGGGATATTGAGATGTTTATCATGGTCTTGTCCGCTCCTGGCCCAGACTGTGTAAAAACGTTTCAGTAAACCAGTATAATACTCCTTTCCCACTGCTGGTGCATGCAATGAAACGATTCATTGAAGGCGAAAGCCGAACGCAAGCCACCTTATTCCCCGAAGCCCTCGACGAATACATCGCAGAAGAGAACCCCGTTAGAGTGATAGACGTTTTTGTCGATGACCTTGATTTGGTAACGATGGGAATTAATATCACACCGGCTGAAACAGGCCGGCCTGCGTATCATCCGGCAACAATGTTAAAGTTATTTATCTACGGATACTTCAATCGAATACAATCATCTCGACGATTAGAGCGAGAAGCCGGTCGTAATGTTGAGTTGATGTGGCTACTCGGTCGCTTAGCACCCGACTTCAAAACGATTGCAGACTTCCGGAAGGATAATACGAACGGTATCACGCGTGTTTGTCGAGCGTTTGTTTTGCTCTGTCGTAAGCTCGATTTATTTACAGATAGCTTGATTGCGATTGATGGCAGCAAATTCAAAGCGGTTAACAATCGTGACTTAAATTACACGCAAGCAAAATTAAAATACCGCCTCCAGCTCATCGATGACAGCATTGCAAAATACCTGCTTCAAATAGAAAGCGCGGATAGACAAGACGCACCGACAGCCAAACTAAGAACAGAACGGCTGAGCAGTAAAATTACGACACTCAAAGAAGAAGTGGCGCGATTGAAAGCCATCGAATCACAATTGCAAGCGATACCGGACAAGCAATTGTCATTAACCGATGCAGATGCACGTTCGATGAAGACACGCGGCAGTGGCATCGTTGGTTATAACGTGCAAACCGCAGTAGACACAAAACATCATCTCATCGTGGCACATGAGGTCACGAACGATGGCAGCGACAGAGCACAATTAGCGTCGATGTCTGAACAAGCGAAAGCGGTTTTAGATTGCGATGAACTCACCGTCGTCGCCGACCGAGGTTACTACAGTGGTGAAGAAATACGGGCCTGTGAACAGGCAGGTATCACCACCTACCTTCCTAAAGTGCAGACTTCGGGTAATCAAGCCAAAGGTTACTTTGGTAAACGTGATTTTATTTATCATAAGAAAGAGGATGAATATGAATGCCCTGCGGGTGAACGGGCAACGTACCGTATAACATCCTATGAGCGCGGCAAAAACATTAAGCGGTATTGGTCATCTGCCTGCGTTAACTGTGAAATGAAACCGCAATGCACAACAGGCAAATACCGTCGCATCAGTCGTTGGGAACATGAAGACGTGTTAGATAAGGTGGAAGCACGGCTTGACCATGCGCCTGAGATGATGAAGATAAGACCTTGCACAGTAGAACATCCCTTTGGCACAATTAAGTCATGGATGGGTGCCACACACTTTCAAATGCGGACATTAAAACGTGTCAGTGCCGAAATGAGTTTGCATGTACTCGCGTATAATATGAAACGCGTGATTAACATCATGGGCACAAAGGCGTTAATCGCCGCAATACAGGCATAAGCCTGTTTTTTACCTTATTAAGCTGCGAATGTATGGCAATTAACCACCCATTGAATTTACACATTTATAAATTACGAAATAAAAATAAACGTTAAATAGGTTGTTATAAAGCCTGATAATACTTGTTAACGACACTAACTCATTTAATAATGTGGTCTATCGCGTTTTCACACAGTCTGGACCGAAAGCTGACTTTAAATAATGTCGGACAGATTAGTTTTATATTCCCTTATGTCTTGCCGAGGTGTTGTTTTATTTCTCGGTTGAGCAACATGGATGTTGCGAGAGCGCATTAGGACAGGAGTCCGTATGCGCGTGCCGTAAGAAATAAAATAATACCGAGGGAACCCGTAGGGCAAGAGATTGGGGTGCCTTTTTCTTCGTTAGTTCTTTTTGGTCACGCAAAAAGAAGTGACTCGTCATCAGACGAAAAGCAATGTTAATAAAGAATTAAAAATATTTAATTTGACTAGATTCCTGCCTGCGCAGGAATGACAGATTATAAAGAAGGGGGTATCAACCATAATGTCGTTTCAGACGTTGAACTTGAACCAGAGGTTCAAGTGGGTGTCTTAGGTAGCGTATCAGGCGTTCCACGTGGATGGACTGCACAACAACGCTGCTTTCAGATTCCCTGTGTTATATCTTATCGGCTCAAGTTACCACGAGAATGATAACGAGCATCACAGAAGATACCCATACTTGATTTCTATCCACCTTGTGAGACGGGGTTGTCTACATCAACCATGTCCAGCTGTGTGTCTCTTACCAAGGCATCATTAATTTTTGTTTGTAAACGTTTCAAGGTACTGTCTATTTTAAAAGTATAGTCCTGATTTTGTTTTTTGTATGCCAGCAATTCATTGGTGATATTTAATGCTGTCATCACTGCAATTCGTTCTGAACCAATTACGCCGCCACTGCTTTTCATTTCGGCCATTTGTTGACTCAGATAATCTACAGATTGTCGTAACGACTCTTTTTCTTCTTCTTCACATCCGATCAGATATTCTTTATCCAGGATGATGACTTTTATCGGTGAGGTTTCTTTGCTCATGCACGTGTTTCCATTGCGCGTAGACGCGAAATCATGGACTCGATTCGGGTTCTGGCCTGTTCTGTTTTCTCTATCAAAACAGCACGTTCGTTGACCAAACTGTCTTGTTGGTTACGAAGGGCAGAGTTTTCTGATTTCAATTGGCTTACCGTGCCAATGAGTTCATCAACTCGCGCTTCGAGTGCGCCGAGGTCCGTATTTTCAATGTCATTATTGCTCATGATAGGTTCCTGATACCCGTTCCTGCGTGAACCGGTTTTATTGTTGATTTATCATAGTAACATCAATATAGAATGCCTGAATTAGCGGGTCAACAGGTGATGACAAATAGAAGAAGCTGAGGGCCGCTTCCTGTTATTATTGTCCAGTGAAAATTAATCAAATATTTAAGAAATTACGAAGAAAATGACGACTCCAGTGAATTATGATGAAGTTAATGCTGAATTAATGGCCTTGCATGCGGGTGTTCTTGCGTCTGAGTGTCACGGGTTCATGTGCGGCTATTTTTGTACCAGTAATACCGTTGCTGCAGCGGTTTGGCGAGATTATTTATTGGCCGGTATCGATAACGATGCTGATTTGGGAGCCTGTTTTACTATTCTTTCTCAGCTTGCTGACCAAGTCGGTGCAGAAATACTGTCTGATGCGCTCTCTTTTACGCTTTTCCTTCCGGATGATGAATCATCTATTAGTGAACGTTCCAGTGCATTAGCAGAATGGAGTGCTGGATTTGTGAGTGGTTTGGGAATTGGTGGATTAGGCGATAAACCAAAGTTAATTGATGAATGTGATGAGTTTATTAAGGATGTAGTGTCAATATCACGCATGGAAACGTCAGTTGATGAGGGCGAGGATGCAGAGGGCGCACTATTTGAGATCATTGAATATATAAGAGTCGGCGTCATTATGCTGCATCAGGAATTGCATCATCCTGATGATGATGAAAAACCAGAGGTACTCCATTAATGGATAAAAAAGAGTGTCTGCGTCGAAGAAAACGGCTGATGGATATGATCGGCTCTGACAGTATTGCCATTATACCGACGGCATCTGTTTATATACGCAACCGAGATGTTGAGTTTCCATTTCGGGCGGACAGTGATTTTTATTATTTAACCGCCTATCCAGAGCCTGAGGCAGTAGCCGTTTTAATACCGGATCGTGCTGAAGGTGAGTTCATATTATTCTGTCGTGAAAGTGACGAAGAGATGGAGACCTGGCATGGTCGACGTGCTGGTCTTGAGGGGGCTTTGGAAATTTATGGCGCTGATGATGCCTTTCCCATTGAGGATATGGATGACATCCTGCCTGGTTTGATCGAAGGGCATGAACGTATTTTTTATAATATGGGTAGCGATCAGAATTTTGATCAGCGGGTCATGGCATGGGTTAAACAGATTAGGGACAAGGCGCGGACCGGTGTAGTTGCGCCCGATGAATTTATCTCGCTAAATCATTTTCTACATGACATGCGGCTTTATAAAAGCAGGTTAGAGATTAAGTTAATGCGTCAGGCGGCCAAAATATCCGCCAGGGCACACCAACGCGCAATGCAAAGCTGTAAACCCGGTATGCATGAGTATCAGATTGAAGCTGAGCTATTGCATGAGTTTATTCGAAATGGTGCGCGAACGGCGGCCTATCCTTCCATCGTTGGCTCCGGCGCTAACGGGTGTATTTTGCATTACACAGAAAACCAGGATGAGATCAGCGAGGGTGATTTATTGTTAATAGACGCCGGTGCTGAATATCAAGGGTACGCGAGTGATATTACGCGCACGTTCCCAGCCAGTGGACGTTTTTCCACGGCACAACGCCAGGCTTATGACTTGGTATTAGCCGCACAACTCGCTGCGATAGAGGAAGTAAAGCCGGGCAACCATTGGAATGATCCGCATGATGCGGCGGTAAGAGTCTTAACTGAGGGAATGGTAGAGCTCGGTATTTTAAAAGGAGATCCGGAAGAGTTAATCAAGGATCAGGACTATACAAAATATTATATGCATCGAACGGGTCACTGGATTGGTATGGATGTCCATGATGTGGGTGATTATAAACTCGATGGTGAATGGCGTATGTTGGAGCCAGGCATGGTGCTCACCGTTGAGCCGGGACTTTACTTGCCTGCTGAAATGCGCGGTCTTCCTAAGAAATGGTGGAATATCGGCATTAGAATTGAAGATGATGTTCTGGTTACGAAAGATGGTTATGAAGTACTAAGCAAAGATGCACCAAAACACGCCGACGAAATAGAGGAATTGATGGCTAATGTCGCGTGACTATGATGTTGTTATTGTTGGTGCCGGCATGGTGGGTGCCAGTCTGGCTTGTGCATTGGCGCCAACGGGTTTGCGCATTGCTATTATAGAAGCGGTTACTTTAAAGAACGACTATCAACCCAGTTATGACGACAGAGGGCTGACTTTGTCGCCATCGTCACGACGGATATTGGAGCATATCGGTGTTTGGCAAAATGTGCTGCCCGCTATAAACCCGATTAAAAAAATACATATCTCTGAACAAGGGCGCTTTGGTTTTACTCGACTGGATGCTTCTCAGGCAAATATGGATGAGTTGGGTTATGTTGTCGTTGCGCGGTCTCTTGGACAAGCCTTGCATAAAAAAATATCAACATTTGAAAATATAACGCTTATTTGTCCGGCAGAGCTAAAATCCTTTAAGCAAAGTGAAGCAGGGGTGTTAATTGAGTTGTCGCATTCGGACCGCACTGAATTTATCACCGCAGGTCTACTCGTTGGTGCGGATGGTAGCGGGTCATTGGTGAGGCGCCTGGCGGCTATCAATATCAATGAGCATGATTTTAAACAAACGGCCATTGTTGCCAATGTAACGACACAAAAGCCAAATCAGGCAACGGCGTATGAACGATTTACTCATCATGGCCCGGTGGCACTGCTGCCTATAGACAAGAATCGTTCAGTACTAGTGTTTACAGTCGTTACCAAAAATGCAGACAAATATATGTCGATGACTGATGCGCAATTTATTGATGCAGTTGAAACAGAGTTTGGACGTCGCCTTGGTAGAGTAGAACAAATCGGTCAGCGTCGTTCGTATCCGATAATGTTTATTGAAGCAGTTGAACAGTATCAGCAACAATTAATTTTATTGGGCAATGCGGCGCACTCTATACATCCTAACTCTGCACAGGGTTTTAATCTTGGGCTACGCGATGTTGCTGGTTTGGCTGAGTGTGTTGCTGCGGCGATTGAAAAAGGGCTAGATATTGACGATATCAAGATATTAGAGAATTACTTGAGTTTGAGGCTTTCCGACCAACAACGTGTCATTCGATTTACAAATCGCTTAGCGAATAGTTTTTACAATAAAAACCCGCTACTCATTCCCGCAAGAAATCTAGCCATGTTGATGATTGATACGATACCGGCTGTTAAGGAGACTTTTATTCAACAGGCTATGGGTGTCTCGGGTCTGCAGCCACAGATGGTAAGAGGTCAACCTATATGACAGCGCTTACTGATAAGACGGATGCAGATGTTATCGTTGTTGGTGGCGGTATTATTGGTGGGACTTTTGCCTGTTTATTAGGGCAGGCTGGACTCAAGGTGATATTGCTAGACGCTGGTGTCAGGCAAGTGAACTCGCTTAAGAATGTCGACGCGCGCGTATTTGCAATTACGCTGGCTTCCGAGCAAATACTCAAAAAAGCCGGGGCATGGCAACGTTTACAAAAAGAGGACATGGCTTGTTTTCGAAAGATGCATGTTTGGGATGAGAATGGTCTGGGTGAGATCAATTTTGATAGTGCCGCAATCTGCCAGCCAACTATGGGCTATATCATTTCACATCAGGCTATCGTTGATGCTTTACAAGAAAAGTTGCTCGAACTGGATAATGTTCGTTGTCTATGGTCAGTATCTCCTGCTCATATAAAAGAAGAAGCGGAGTCAATTGTTCTCGGTACGGAAGATGGGCTTCAGTTTAGTTCGAGGCTTGTCGTTGCCGCCGATGGGCATAACTCAAAATTAAGAAGCCTGGCCAATATTCATTATCAAAAACATGATTACAAACAATCTGCATTAGGTTGTATCGTGACAACAGAATTCGCGCATAGCGAAATCGCGCGGCAACGATTCTTAAAGCGTGGGCCTTTGGCATTCTTGCCAATGCGTGATCCACATCAGTGTGCCATCGTTTGGTCGAGCAGTCCTGATCATATCCAGCGCCTTAAGGTGCTGGATAAATCCGCATTCCATTTTGAATTGACTGAGGCCTTTGCTCATGAATTGGGTGACATAAAGGAAAGTACCGAAAGAGCCGTCTTTCCATTGAGTCGCGCGCAGGCCGATAGCTACACCAAACCCAGGCTTGCATTGATTGGTGACAGTGCGCACACCGTTCATCCTTTGGCGGGACTAGGTGCTAATCTGGGGCTGTTGGACGCGGCGAGTCTGGTAGAAGAAATAATAGGCGCCTGTCAGCGAGGTAGGGATCCAGGTCGCTTGCAAGTGTTACGTCGCTATGAGCGTAGGCGTAAGGGCGAAAATAGAAGCATGATGTATTTAATGGATAGTTTCAAACACCTCTTTGAAAACCAGCACCAATCTGTACAATGGCTGCGCAATTTTGGTTTGGATACTGTAGATAGTCTTCCCCTTGTTAAGCACGCGATATTAAAGAGGGCGATGGGCTTAATAGGTAATTTGCCGAGTGGTGCTAAACAATGATGTTAACAATAATTTACACCGTAAAAAGGTTTTAATTATGTTGTCTATCATGCCTTAAGTGGAGAAAGAGTCTCTTAACCTTTAGTTGAGCTTAAAAAAGGTGCAAACGCAAAATGAGTGAATTAAAACAGAAAATTGCATTATTTATAGATGCAGATAATGCACCTGCGAGTAAATTTGAAGAGATTCTTAGTGAAGTTGCTAAATATGGTGTTGTAACGATAAGAAAGGCTTATGGTAATTGGAAAAATTCTTCACTAAAGCCCTGGGAAGATCTTCTACACGAATATGCGATCCAACCGATACAACAATACGATCTCACAAAAGGAAAAAATGCTTCGGATATTGCCCTTGTGATAGATGCAATGGATGTAATGTATACCAAGGATATCGATGTGATGTGTTTCGTTTCATCAGATTGTGATTTTACGCCAATGGTTACACGTGCCTTAGCTGAAGGCAAAGTGGTTTTAGGTTTTGGGGAGCGTAAAGCCCCTTCTCCATTTGTGAATGCATGCTCTAGGTTTTTATTTTTAGACCAAGAGCCAAAACAAGATGGCGCAGTGCAAACAAAAACTAAAAATATTAAATCTGACACCAAACTTATAAATCTGTTGCGTCAAGCAATTGAATCAACGGAAGAAGATAACGGCTGGGCGGCTCTTGGACCTGTTGGATCACATATATCAAATAAAACCTCTTTTGATACGAGGAACTATGGTTACAAAAATTTGAGTAGTCTTATTAAGGCAATTGACTTATTTGAGCTCAAGCGTGGAGCAGGAAACGCTTATTTAGTTAAAGATGCCAGAAAGAAAAAATCAACTTAATGTCTGCCTTCAGTAACCAGGCAGTAAATAAAAAGTATTTATTAAAGCTGTCGTTTATGGCGGAAAGTGTATAAATGTAACTAATAATAAACCTGTATAAATTTAGGATAATTCATGTCTGATAACGTAATACCAGAACCGAGTAATTTTATTCGTAATATCATCAATGATGATTTAAAGAATAATAAAAATGATAGTCGTGTACATACACGTTTCCCACCAGAGCCTAACGGTTATCTGCATATCGGTCATGCAAAATCGATCTGTTTGAATTTTGGCGTCGCTCAAGACTATGAAGGCGGTATTTGTAATCTTCGGTTTGATGATACCAATCCTGAAAAAGAGGATGTTGAATATACAGACTCGATACAAAACGATGTTAAGTGGCTTGGCTTTGATTGGGAAGACCGACTTTTTTATGCGTCAGATTATTATGAAAAATTATTTGAGTTTGCCAAGCAACTCATTCGTGATGACAAGGCCTATGTTTGTCATTTAAGTGCGGATGAAACACGAGAATACCGTGGCACCCTGACTGAGCCCGGGAGGCCGAGTCCGCATCGGGATAGAAGCGTTGAAGAGAACCTGGCTTTATTTGATCAGATGCGCGTTGGCGAGTTTGAAGAAGGCGAATGCCTATTGCGAGCCAAGATTGATATGGCATCTCCCAATATGAATATGCGTGATCCGGCTATTTATAGAATAAGAAAAGTTGCGCACCACAGAACCGGGGATGAATGGTGTATCTATCCCATGTACGATTACACACATTGTATTTCTGATGCGTTGGAAGGAATCACGCATTCACTATGCACATTGGAGTTTGAAGATCACCGTCCTTTGTATGACTGGTTTCTTGATCAATTGCCCGTGCCATGTCATCCACAACAGATTGAGTTTGCCCGTTTGAATTTAAACTATACCGTTACAAGTAAACGTAAATTAAATGAATTGGTGACGGATGGTCATGTATCCGGTTGGGATGACCCGCGTATGCCAACCATCGTCGGGATGCGTCGGCGTGGTTATACGCCTGAGTCAATTCGTGATTTTTGCGGGCGCATTGGTGTTACCAAAACAGACACCGTAATCGATGTTGGTGTGTTGGAAAATTGTGTGCGAGAAGATCTTGATAAGCGAACTCGGCGTGTGCTTGGTGTTCTGGATCCACTTAAGGTTGTGATTGAGAATTACCCTGAAGAGGAAACAGAATTGCTGGACGCACCATATCACCCAAACAATCCAGATATGGGGCAACGCCAATTACCTTTTTCTAAAGTTATTTACATAGAGCAGAGTGACTTTATGGAAGATCCGCCGAAAAAATTCTTCCGTTTGGGCCCCGGTCGAGAAGTGAGGTTGCGTTATGCTTACTTCATAACCTGTAATGAAGTTATAAAAGATGATGTCGGAAATGTTGTGGAGTTACGTTGTTCTTATGATCCTGAGACTAAAGGCGGTAACGCACCTGATGGTCGTAAGGTTAAGGGAACGATTCACTGGGTATCAGCTAAACACGCCTTACAAACAGAGGTGCGTCTGTATGATCGTTTATTTAACGATCCTAAACCGGATAGCAATAAACATGAACAAGATTGGAAAGAGTTTCTTAATAATGATTCTATTAAGCTTATAAAAGAAGCCTATCTTGAACCGTCATTAGCTGGGGCACAAAAAGAAGATATTTTTCAATTTGAACGAACGGGCTATTTTTGTGTTGATAGTAAAGATGAGTTTGATGGCAAACCTGTTTTCAATAGAACAGTCACCTTGCGCGACTCTTGGGCGAAACAAAAATAAGATAAAAATTATTTCTCAGGAATTTCTTTCCCGATAAGAGGTTCTCAATTTTATTGCTACGTACATATTCTGAGCGTGCCTTGATTTTTACGAACATTACACAGCTTGTTATAGCCATCAATAGCCGAAATATGAGTAGTATGGGAGAATAGGTTTTTTTGTAGAGAATCAAGCAATCAAGATATGAAATCCAATTCAGACGCACTTTATCGTTCCCATATTAAGAGCTTGCCGCTTATCAGTAATGGCAAAGTCAGGGATATTTACGGCATAGACGATCAGCACATGCTGATAGTGACCAGTGATCGACTTTCTGCTTTCGATGTTATTTTACCAGATCCGATACCCGGCAAAGGCAGCATTTTGACTGAGGTCTCGAACTTTTGGTTTGATCGTTGTAAAGATATCATCCCCAACCATCTTACTGGTATCGCCGTAAAAGATGTCCTCAAGGATGATGAGAATCTTGAGATCCTTGAGCCACGATCTATCGTGGTTCGAAAGCTAAAGGCCTTGCCTGTCGAAGCGGTGATTCGTGGTTATTTGATTGGTTCTGGTTGGAAGGATTATCAGGCTACTGGTGAAGTCTGCGGAATAAGCCTGCCATCAGGTTTGCAACAAGCGGAAAAATTACCAGAACCTATTTTTACGCCAGCGACTAAAGCCGATGTTGGTGAACATGATGAGAATATTGATTTTGAAAAGACAATAGAATTGATAGGAATTGATCTAGCAGAGCAAGTACGAGATGTTAGTTTGAAAATTTATTCCGAGGCCGCTGAGTATGCGCGAGACAGAAATATTATTATTGCAGATACCAAGTTTGAATTTGGGATTGATGAGAACAACCAGCTTATTCTAATCGATGAAGTACTAACGCCGGATTCATCACGGTTTTGGCCGGTAGAGTCATATCAGCTTGGGGCTAGCCCGCCCAGTTTTGATAAGCAGTACATCCGTGATTATTTAGAAACACTAGACTGGGATAAGACTGCGCCCGGACCGAGTTTGCCTGAAGATGTTATAAAGAACACTGCTGTAAAATATGAAGAAGCACGAGATAAACTTATTTCAAAGTCAGTATAGAGGTTTATGAGATGCAAGAAGTAAAAAAGCTGATTAATGGCTATCAACGGTTTCATAAAAAATATTTTGAGGAACAGCCTGAAATATATAACAGCCTCTTTGAAGAAGGTCAGTCGCCAAAGTTTTTAGTTATTTCTTGTTGTGACTCTCGGGTAGACCCTGCACAGGTTATGGATACCGCGCCGGGTGATATTTTTGTTATTCGTAACGTAGCAAACCTGGTGCCTGTTAATGAAGTGGACGGAAAGTCACACGGTACCAGTGCGGCAATGGAGTTTGCAATAAAACATCTAAATGTAAAACATATTATTGTTTTTGGTCATAGTCAGTGTGGTGGTATAAAAAGTTTAATGGAAGGCAATCATCTCGGTCATGATTATGGGTTCATTGATCCATGGATGGAAATTGCAAAGACAGCAAGAGAGCGGGTTATCAATAACAATGAGAATGAAGACTTCGATGCGCAATGTGTCAGGTGCGAAAAGGCATCGATACAAATATCGCTTGATAATCTCATGACTTTTCCCTGGATAAAAGAACGCTATGATGCTGGAAAATTATTTATGCATGGCTGGTATTTTGACATTGACAGTGGCTGTTTGTTTGGTAAGCAGGGTGATCAGTTTTTACCTGTTAATGATTTAGAAATCTGTAGTTAAATCGTGAGGTGACAATATGGCTCTCTTAAATAAGATACTTTTTATTTTAGTTGCGTGTTTTTATTTGTTTGGTTGTTCTGATGAGAATGATATTAGCAGTAAAGCCAGTCAGAAAGATCATGTGTGGAAAGAACAGACTGATACTATTAATAAAGCTAAAGAAGTTGAAAACATGATGCTAGATTCAGCAGCTGTGACCAGGGAAGCAATTGAAAATCAGGGCGAATAACCTTTTATTACATGCTCTGTAACATCGCCCGGAAGTATGTCGCCGGGATCATGATCGTGTCCGTTTGTTTGCCGCTAATTGTTAACTCTAGTCCAAAGTCAAAACCGTCAGCAAAATCTATGAAGCTCATGATTATTGCCAGTCGTTCTTCATATTTGTAATCAACATTATTAACAGAGACATTCTCGTTTCTACCAAGTGTCTGCAAGTCTAGTTTTTCACCGTCTTTCTTTTTTGCCGTGTCATAGGAGTGCCAGTCCTGATCGTTATGATTAGCAGTAATAAACAAAGTGTAGGCTTCTTCATTTGTCGGGGCGATTACACGTGTAAGGTAAATTTCGGAAAAGCTACCCATGAATGATTGATCTGATTGCGCTAGATTAGGCCCGTAGGTGACTTCTCCCTGTTGCGGTTCAAGTCTTAATACAACCAGGCTTTTAACTTCTTTTGCTGATGTCCAGTCTATCGTGGTTTCGTTTGGTGTTTCTGCTCTGGCGTTTAAAGATGACAGTGTTAATGCTGCGAGAATAGGTATGATACGTTTCATTAGCTTGTCCCATGTTTCAGTAAGGGCGTATAAATTATAGTCACGGTTTAGGGTTTGTTAAGTTTCCAATCGTAATCATGTTCTACATTGCCCTGGTAATTCTTTAACCGTTTTGCTAAATCAGTTTCGGCGTAGTGAGAGAGATGTCCGATTAAGGACTTATTGTCCCCGCCAAAATCATCTTTATACCAATGGTAAATACTGGATACTTTAAGCTTTTTATTCTGAAAGCTTACGCCACGACTATGATTAACGTATTGCCTGGCGCCCTGTTCAAGAAGTTGATCTGTGTTGTCTGATGTATAAGCTATAGCGGATAAGTTAGGGCAACTCATGCTGGCACAATTAACAGCATAGTGAATGCGATTGTCATTAAAAAAGGGTCTCAATATCCCATGCTCGATATTGTTAAGTGTTAGTTCCTGGCCTTCTATAGTAATCAATATATCGTCCCATGGACCAAATGCAAAAATGCTCTTGCCTAATTTAGTAATAGATTTAATAGGGTAGTTCTTCACAATTAATTCTACGGTGAGGGCATTATACAGGTTGATCCAAAATGCTTTTTGTTCTACGCGATTAAGTTCGCGGGGGTTAATAGCTTGTAGTTGCTTAATATAATTGTTCAAGACTTTTTGATCTTTTTCATTTACTGCTGCGTAATTGAAACGGTTGATCCCGCTGGCGTGTTTACTATCAAGGTAAGTGTCGAGAAGTTCCTGCCAGCTCGTGTGATCAACTATAGTCGTATTTTTTTCATTGCTGCCAGACCAAAATATCAACGGTTTGTTTTCCGGTGCGGCAATAGCCAGCGATGATAATAAGGTCAATAGCAATAAAGATATTGTAGATATAAAGTTGCTTTTAAATTGTCCGGTATCGTTTATGTCCATTAATATCCCTGTAAATTTAAGAGCGGTTCTATCAAGTCTTATTAAAGTTGAAACGGGTCGTTTTCTGTTGGGGCTGGATAATTTACGTGTTTGCCAGACTGTAAAAACTGTCGCCAGCGAAGTAGCGCAATCATTGAAAGAATACCAATGGCGGCACCAATTGTTCCTTTGATCGTCCCACTGATCTTTGAGTGGCCCAGGCGTCGATAAGTATCCACCGGGTGTTCTTCTATGGACATGCCTAATTGAATTGCTTTGATTTGCATCTCAATGGTCCAGCCATAGGTTTCATCTTCCATAGACATGCGTTGCAGTGCAGTTTGTGACACAGCACGAAACGGACCCAAATCAGTTACGGCCTCACCCCATATCATACGAATTAGTCTACTCGCCAGCCAATTACCAAATTGTTGGGGAACCGTTAGCGCATGCCTTTCTACGGAACCCAATGTACGTGAACCTATGGCAAGGTCCTTGCCTTTGGCGATACTGTCTATCAATGGTATAGCTTGATGTGCACGGAAGGCATTATCACCGTCTATGAATAATAAAATGTCTGCATTTTGGGTTTCTGCGAGCGCAGTTAAACATGCAATCCCGTATCCTGGTCGCGACTGATTTACTACGTGTGCGCCTGCTGCTTGGGAAATTTCAGCCGTTTTGTCGATTGAGCCATTATCGCATACCACGATATCGTCGATAATCCTGACGCCCTTTATATCTTTTAAGTCCGATAGACCGTCAATGACGCTTTTAATCGCTTGTGCTTCGTCTCTAGCCGGAATGATGGCGGCAATACGTTTATTTTGATACACCAGTGTAGCCTTAGCGTGGTGTGAACAGCGTTTCTAGATAATATGTCACGGCGGTACGCTCTTTTTCATTCAATGCTGTCATTAATTCTTTGTCGGTCTTAAGTCGTTGAATAATAGATTTATACATGGATGGGTCAATAATTGTTTTTGACAGGGGACAGTCGGGGCAGGCCAGCTTGCGATGATAGATGATTTTGCCAACATGATAGGGGTCGTTAGCCGATTCTTCAGGAAAGTTTACAGAGGCAAATGTCGCCGGCGCACTAAAGATGAATGTGCTTATTATAAACGTAAGCAAGATTTTGCAGGGTCGGATTGTCATCATAGTTCTCCCATTGGCGTGTTGTGAGCTGAATGGCATTAAGTAATGCCATTCGGTGGCGACCCGTAATGTTAAGTTTACATATAGAGTGCGTTTTAAGGAAAAGGTTCTGTAACAATGTGCTTGCTAAAGTCAAAGCGACAATGAGGTAACGCCTGTCGTTATCTGAAAATATTATTGGATTCTGAATGTAATATAATGATTTGGACATGAATATAGCGCGTAGCCCAGTTAGTAAAGACATGCCATTTTCATTCCGGCTAGATGGATCAGGACTAGTTTGTGCCATTGCTTACAGTGTACTAGCATGGTACTCACTACATCCACAGCTACTCAGTATATCAATTTACTATGCCTTGCTCGGTGTCTGTCTGATTGCAACCCTTATTGCCTTTCAAGGTGCCGATGAAAAATCATTAACACCGTTAAAGTTGCTCTATTGGGCAGCTTGTTTTCGGCTTATCGGTATTTTTGGAGACCCCTTATGGGAAGATGATTTTTTTCGTTACCTCTGGGATGGCTACCGTTTTTATGAAACAGGTTCTCCCTATGGTTTGGCACCGTCGACTTTTTTTGGTGATAGCAGTATTCCCGTTAAATTTTATGGCCTATTAGCACAGGTTAATTATCCTGATGTCCCGACAATATACGGGCCGATACTGCAATACACTTTCTTGTTAGCCCATGTTTTGGCCTCTGATCAGGTCTGGGTGTTACAAGTCCTTTATTCGTTGGCAGATATGGTCATGATTCTGCTGTTGTTGCGCTTGTCTAATGTTCGTTGGGTATTACTCTATGCCTGGTCGCCATTACTTATTAAAGAAATAGCCTTTACCGCGCACCCTGATATTGTTGGAGCGGTATTAATGATGTTGGCATTGTATTGTCGGCAACAAAATAAGCTTGCTGCTGCAGTCAGTCTAATCGCGTTAAGTGTGGGAGCTAAAATATTTGCATTGTTAATGGTGCCCTTTATCTTGTGGCGATTGGCTTTTCGTTACTGGTGTTTGTTTGGAATGGTTTTACTCGTTTTGTACGGGCCTTTTGTGTGGAAGGGAGGTTCGGATATGGCGGGACTACTTGTATTCGCGCGTGAATGGCACTTTAATAGCTCGCTCTATACCTTGTTGCGTCAGTGGTTTGACCCCGTGATAGTGAAACTCTTGTCAGGGACAGCCTTTATTTTTATTTTCTCAACATTGTTTTGGCAGCATCAAAAAGCATCTGTCTGGAAGATACCGCGTGGCGATATCGTTTTTGGACTTTTTCTACTAATAGCGCCGGTAGTAAATGCCTGGTATCTGATCTGGTTACTGCCATTTGCTGTACTATTCCCGGCTTTTTGGAGTTGGACATTCTCGGTCACTATTCTATTGTCTTATGCCATCGGGATTAATCTGAGTTCTACGGAGGTCGCATTTTTTGAAATACCTCTTTGGATCATTCTCATGGAATATGGCGCGGTTATTATGGCTATAGGTATAGACCTATGGCTAAGAAGAGTGCGTGCAATCTAAAATTCATTAATCAGTTATATGCTTAATAATGAAATAGCTAAAAGGAAACACATGAAATGAATATTTGGGTCGATGCCGACGCCTGCCCGGTGGTGATAAAAGATATCCTGTTTAAGGCAGCGGACCGTGTGGGCGTTTTGCTAACACTGGTGGCAAATCAGTCTATGCAAATACCTGTGTCACCTAATATTAAATTTATACTCGTTGCTCCCGGTTTTGATGTTGCCGACAATGAGATCGTTAAAAGACTTGACGCTGGCGATCTTGTTATCACAGCGGATATCCCTTTGGCAGCAGAAGTCATTGAGAAGGGAGGTCTTGCGCTCAATCCTCGTGGCGAACTGTATACGACCGATAATATAAAAGCACGATTGAGCATGAGAGATTTTATGGACACATTGCGTAGTAGCGGGGTACAAACGGCCGGTCCGCCTGCGTTAAGTAAAAGCGATAGGCAAACATTTGCGAACAATTTAGATAAACTATTAACCAAGCATTTAAAGTCCTGATCTACACAATGCTTGTCTTAAGGTTTAATTAAAAAAATATTTTGCACAATTGTTTATTTTATTCGAGTTAGTTGGAATACGGTTAACGCATTTGCCATAATCTTATTTTTTATAGAAACTGACCCATCATGATGCAACGGGAGTATTACTATGAGTAACGAATTGAATTTTGCAGGGGCAGTAGTAGCAGACTGGAATAATATTGATGCTACGGAATGCGCAGAGGGCATAACTGAACGAGTGCTTTGGGAAGGTGAAAACGGTAAGCGGGCATCAGTTTTTGAATTCAAGGCCGGTGCGGTATACCCGGGTATTATTGAAGTGCATGAGGCTGGCCCAGAGCAGGTTTTCGTTATCTCGGGTGTATTTAATGATGGTCGTGAAGATTTTCATGCTGGTAGTTTCTTGCATTTACCAAAAGGTACGGCGCATGCGCCAAAGTCTGATGCCGGTTGCGTTCTTTTAGTTTTATATCCCGAAGGTTAAGCCGGGCTTACGAATTATTTAGGAGGTTTATGCTATGAAGGTTAGATTGCTATGTTTAGCAGCCAGTTTGTTTTTGTTTAATCAGGTTAATGCTGAACGGTTAGTATTATCAGATGTTCAGGCACCTGAAGAATTGGAAAATGTTCATGTTGTTAAACTGGCTAGCGACTCTCATTCAACAGACTTTGTCATTTTTGTAAAAAACATGGTTCCATTGCATAAGCATGTTGAGCATTCGGAAACGATTTATGTCCTCGAAGGAAAAGGGTTGTTTCAACTAGGCGATCAAAGCATGGAGATTGTTGCCGGTGATTACATCAGGGTGCCAAAGGGAACGCCGCATGCGGTAAAGGTGCTTTCGTCGATTCCCCTTAAGATTATTTCTGTGCAGGCGCCAGAATTTTTTGGTAAAGACAGGGTCAAAGTAAATTAATTTAACAACAACTAATATTAATAGGAGTGAATGATGGCGACACAAGATACATGTTGTACGTTAGTACCATATTTTAAGGTTTCAGAAGGAAAGCTTGATGAGTTTAGAGTGATATGTGAACAATTCATGGAAATAACCGAGAAGAATGAACCGAACTGCCTCTATTACGGTTTCAGTATCAAAGACGACGTTGTTCATTGCCGAGAAGGTTATGCAAACGCAGAAGGACTCTTGGCACATATTGAAAATGCCGGGGCCTTACTTGGCGAAGCATTAAAAATTTGCGAGATCGCGCGACTTGAGGTTCATGGTCCGGAAGCAGAGCTGGCAAAACTACGAGGGCCTTTAGCTGACTTAAACCCGGAGTATTATGTTCTTGAATATGGTTTTCGTCGATAAGGCTATTTGATTTACAGGTTGTCGCTGTGTGGTTTGTTCTGACAACAAGCAACACAGCGATGACTTTTGTTAAGACATCATTTTTATCAACGCGTTTCTTGCTTCAACATCTTCGACAGCAGTCATTGCTGTATTAAAGGCAATGACATTTTTATCATGTGCGCTCAATAATTTTTCAAGTTGCAGGTTTTCAGCAATACTTGCCGTGCCACCTTGCTTATATTTTATATCAATGTCTTGCAGAAAATGAAAATAAGCTTCCTTGCTTACACTCATATCCTGAAATGCCTGATAGGCAACTTTCGCTTCCTTAGTTAAATCGTCAACAGACATAAATAAACTCTGTTTAGTCTTGTTGTAAACTAAGCCGCACTTTCCATATCAGCGCTATATGCACCTGTACAAGCGAGGCTATTACATTTTGAACGATGCAATAAAGCCTTCTGTGCTGCTGCGAGATTTGATTCTTTGCCTCTCCATGCGTTCAAGCACGGTTCTTGTAATGCGCGGCCGTAGGAAAAGCTGAGCGGCCATGGCAAGTTCGGATTACTTGCATTCATGGCATTGAGATGGGCTGTTGCCAGCTCGGCACTCTGTCCACCAGAAAGGAAGACAATACCTGGTAATTCAGCGGGGACATTCTTTACCAAACAACGCACAGTTTGATCGGCTACTTCCTGCACATCGGCTTGTGTCGGACACTGCTTCCCAGAAATAACCATATTAGTTTTGAGTATGGTGTGTTCTATGCTGACATCCTGACTTTTAAGCGCACTAAACAATGCTGATAGCGTCATCTCAGTAACTTCATAACAACGTTCAATGGTGTTGTCTGCATCCATCAAGACTTCAGGCTCTACCATTGGCACAATCCCGGCTTCCTGACAGAGTCCCGCGTAACGAGCAAGTGCATGAACGTTTGCTTCTATACATGCTTTACTAGGAATATTTTCACCGATGGTTATTACTGCACGCCATTTGGCAAATTTTGCACCAAGTGATTTATATTCAGTTAGTCTATCTCGTAAGCCATCAAGTCCTTCTGTTATTTTCTCGCCCGAATGTAAAGCAAAGTCCTTTGCTCCAGTGTCAACTTTTATGCCTGGCATGATGCCTTGATCTATTAGTGCCTTGGCGAATGGTGTTCCATCGCCAGTAGTTTGACGAATGGTTTCGTCATAAAGAATCATGCCACTAATAAATTCATTGCCGCCCGGATTAGTGATTAGTAAATCCCGGTATGCCCGACGATTTTCTTCAGTTGATTCAAAATCAATAGTATCGAATCGTTTTTTGATAGTAGGTGTGCTTTCGTCAATCGCAAGTATGCCCTTGCCTTGTGCAACCATTGCCTTTGCTGTGGCCTCAAGTTCTGCTGCGCTCATTTTTATTGCCCTCGTTAACGCTAATGAATGTATTTAGAAATTAAATATTTAAAGTGTGTGTTCCAGTGCTTGCCCCACTTGAATAATCTTCATGTTATTGGTGCCGCCACGTCTGCCGCGCAGGTCGCCTTTTGTAATGATAACAAAGTCGCCATCTTCAACGGCGCCTTCAGCGATGAGCTGGTCTATCATTTGTTTATTCGCCTCCAAAGGGTCGGTATGGGTGATGTCAAACTTCACTGGATAGACGCCACGATATAAGGCAACACGTCTTCGTGTAGACGTGTGTCGAGCAAAGGCAAAGATAGGAATGCCCGAGCTTATACGTGACATCCATAAGCAGGTGCTGCCAGTTTCGGTCAGTGTGCAGATCGCCTTGGCACCGATGTGATTAGCTGAGTACATGCTAGACATCGCAATGGCTTCAGAAATAGTTTCAAAGCGTTGATTAATGCGATGATCAGATATACGAACACTCCGTTGTTTCTCTACTTCTTCGCAAATGTTCGACATAGCCGCGACGACTTTGTCGGGATAGAGACCAACACTTGTTTCGCCAGACAGCATAACGGCATCTGTTCCATCGATGACCGCATTAGCAACATCAAATACTTCAGCGCGCGTCGGTATTTTGTTTTCGATCATTGATTCCATCATCTGCGTAGCCGTTATCACCGCTCGATCCATGTCTCTAGCCATTTTTATCAGGCTTTTTTGCACTGGTGGTAGCGCTGCATCACCGATCTCAACGCCAAGATCGCCGCGCGCAATCATTATTGCATCAGACGCTGCAATCATTTCCTCAACGTGGTTAAGTGCTTCGGCACGTTCTATCTTTGATATTAGTTGCGCTTTACAGCCGCATTCTTCCATCATTTTGCGTGCCATTTTGATGTCGTCAGCATCTCTTGGAAATGAGATCGCGATATAGTCGACCTTTACCTTGGTCGCATGCTTCATGTCTTCGATATCTTTCTTTGTGACAGCGCTTGCAGATAAGCCGCCGCCTTGCAGATTAATACCCTTGTTATTACTGAGCATGCCACCAGTGATAACCTCGCAGTCAATGATATGGTGGCCAACAGAGTTAACCTGCAATACAACTCTGCCGTCATCGACCATTAGTCTATTGCCTGCTTTTACATCATTGGGTAGTTCTTTATAACTAACGCCAACTTGTGTTTCATCACCGGCATCACTGGCAAGTTCAGTATTGATCTTGAAATTTGCGCCTTCACGTAATTGTACTTTTCCATCCTTAAATTGCTCAATGCGAATTTTTGGACCTTGCAAGTCTGCTATAACAGCAACAGCATGCTTATGTTGTTGTGAAAGACGACGAATTTCTTTCATTCGCTTTTCATGTTCAACGTGAGTTTGATGAGAGTAGTTAAGCCTAAAGACATCAACACCGGCAACAAGCAATTTTTCCAACATGCCTGGCTGATCTGTTGCGGGTCCCAAGGTTGCAATAATTTTAGTTCTTCTCATTAAGATATGGTTATCCGTAGTGTTTCATCTATTTTTGTAACCAGGAGGCGTTGATGTATTTCTCCGGTTTAGAAAACAATGGACCTATAGTTCTCTTGCGCGCTCCATCGCTTCCCAGGCGCGTGCTGCTTCTTCCAATATTTCAATAGCAGGCAGTTTTTTGCCTTCCAGGAATTCAAGAAAAGCGCCCCCACCGGTTGAGATATAAGAAATTTTATCTTCAATGTTGAATGTAGAAATTGCTGCAATGGTATCACCACCACCAGCAATAGAATATGCATCGCTCTCGGCGATTGCGTCCGCTAAATTTTTTGTGCCTTGACTAAATTGCTTAAACTCAAATACACCAAGCGGGCCGTTCCAGACAATAGTGTTCGCTTTTGCTATCAGCTTATTAAGCTGCTTGGATGTTTCCGGGCCGACATCCATAATCATGTCATCGGCTGTTACATCATTAACAGATTTTGTTTCGGCAGCAGTATTCTCGTCGAATTCTTTTCCACAGACGACATCGATCGGTAGTGGGATATGGCAGTCGCTTTCTTCAGCCTGTTTCATTAGTTTACTTGCGACTTCGACAAGATCGGCTTCATAAAGAGATTTACCTATCTCATAGCCCGCTGCCTTTAAAAATGTATTTACAATTCCGCCACCAACGATCAATTGATCAACTTTTCCTAACAGTGTTTCAAGTATGGTGAGTTTGCTTGAAACTTTTGCGCCGCCGACAATAGCAACAAGTGGAGAGACAGGATCTCTGAGCGCTTTGCTTAGTGCTTTTAACTCTTTAATGAGCAATGGTCCTGCGGCGGAAATCGATGCATATTTTGCGACGCCATGTGTTGATGCTTGCGCGCGATGCGCTGTTGCGAAGGCATCGTTGATATAGACCTGGCACAACTGTGCCATCTTGCGGGCAAGCGCCTCATCATTTGTTGTTTCGCCTTTTTCAAAACGAACGTTCTCACAAATAACCACTTGGTGATCTGACATATCTATGCCATTGGTCCAGTCTTTTATAAGAGGGACATCAATCTCAAGAAAGTCACTCAAGGATTTTGCTACAGGCGCAAGTGAAAACGCTTCGTCGTATTCTCCGGCAGTGGGGCGACCTAAATGGGATACTAATATTATTTTCGCTCCCGCTTCTAATACCTGCGTTAAAGTAGGTAATGTTGCCCGAATACGTATGTCACTGGTGACCACACCGTTTTTTATCGGAACATTATAATCCTCACGGATAAGTACCGTTTTTCCCGATAGATCCAGATCAGCAATTTTTACTAGTATGGTCAAGTATTAACTCGTTTATTTCGCACTCATTAAGGCAATTGTGGTATCTAGCATTCTGTTTGAAAAGCCCCATTCATTGTCGTACCAAGCTGTTACTTTCACAAGAGTGCCTTCAATAACTTTAGTCAAAGTTGCATCAAAAGTTGCCGATGCCGGGTCATGATTAAAATCGACAGAGACGAGCGGTGCTTCATTATAGGCAAGCACACCTTTTAGTGGGCCTTCTGCAGCTTGTTTCATCAATTGATTAATTTCATCGATGTTAGTCGTTCGTGAGGCTGTGAAGCTTAAATCAATCACAGAGACATTGATTGTTGGAACACGCATTGAATAACCATCAAGTTTTCCATTGAGTTCGGGCAATACTAAACCAACGGCGGCGGCGGCCCCGGTTTTGGTTGGTATCATGGACATCGTCGCAGAACGGGCACGACGCAAGTCCGAGTGATAAACATCTGTTAGCACCTGATCATTTGTGTAGGCATGAATAGTAGTCATGATGCCAGCAACCATACCAATATTTTCATGTATTACTTTTGCTACAGGCGCGAGACAATTTGTTGTACATGACGCATTGGAGATAACAGTGTCGCTGGATTTAAGCACGTCATGATTAACGCCATAAACAACGGTTGCGTCGACATCATTGCCACCTGGTGCCGAGATGATGACTTTCTTTGCGCCGCCTTCCAGGTGGGCGCTTGCTTTTGCTTTACTGGCAAAGAAGCCAGTTGATTCAAGCACAACATCAACGCCTAATTTGCCCCAGGGTAATTTTGCAGGATCACGTTCAGACAAAACACGGACCTTGTCACCATTAATTATCATGTCTTCGCCTTCGACAACAACAGTGCCAGGAAACTTCCCGTGAGCGGTATCGTATTGAGTAAGGTGTGCATTGGTATTTGCATCGCCCAAATCATTAATTGCTACGATTTGGATCTCATCCGTTCGTCCGGACTCGTATAATGCACGCAAGATATTGCGACCGATACGCCCATAGCCATTGATACCTACCTTAATTGCCATTCTTATACTCCATTCTTTTTATATAGTTTATTGTTGATATGTTGCTATTTAATTAATTCATTCACCGTTTTAATCAGGTTCTCTTCGGTTAGCCCGAAATATTTGTAAACTTCATTTGCCGGTGCTGATTCACCAAAAGTATCTACACCAAGTGAGGATCCATCCAGCCCGATATATTTACTCCAATATTCTGTAACTCCGGCTTCAACTGAGATGCGTTTACGACAAGTGTTGGGTAATACCGTTTCTTTATAAGCATCGTCTTGTTGATCGTATAGATCGGTAGATGGCATAGAGACAACGCGAATTTTTTTACCTTCCGCATTTAATTTAATCGCCGTGTTCATTGCCATTTCGACTTCAGAACCCGTTGCAATAATAATGGCATCAGGATCGCTATCCGTATCTAATAAAACATAACCACCACGTTTAATATTGCCTAGTTGTGATTTATTACGTTGCATGTGTGTAAGGCTCTGGCGAGAAAATAACAAACTTGTTGGCCCATCGCGTCGTTCAATCGCAGCTTGCCAGGCGATTGCAGACTCTACCGCATCGCAAGGACGCCATAGTGACATGTTAGGCATCAAACGCAGCGTTGCCGCTTGTTCAACTGCTTGATGGGTTGGGCCATCTTCACCGAGACCGATTGAATCATGTGTATAGATAAAGATATTCTGCTTCTTCATTAACGCCGACATGCGTAAGGCGTTCCTTGCATACTCGGAGAACATTAAGAATGTAGCCGAATAAGGGATAAAACCACCATGTAATGAAATGCCTGTATTGATGGCGGACATTGCGAATTCGCGCACACCGTAATTTATGGTGTTGCCATTTTTGTTTGCATTACTGATAGCAACTGTGCCTGACCAACTAGTCAAGTTTGAACAAGCCAGATCAGCTGAGCCACCAATCAATTCTGGCAAGTGCTGAGCCAATGCTTCAATAGAATTTTGTGACGCCTTACGAGATGCAATCGACTCGCTTTTTTCATTCGTTGCATTTACATAATCATTAATAACGTCATTCCAGTTATCAGGTAGATCGCCGCTCATACGGCGTTTATATTCAGCTGCCAGTTCAGGATAGGCTGAGGTATAGGCTGATAATTTTTCATTCCATGCCGATTCCAACTCACTGCCACGTTGTTTTGCGTTCCAGGCATCATAATACGCGTCAGGAATAATGAAGGGGTCATGTTTCCAGCCGAGGTTTTCTCGCGTGAGTTTTATTTCTTCATCTCCTAGCGGAGCACCATGACTGGCAGCCTTACCTTCTTTGTTCGGAGAACCGCAGCCAATAGTCGTTTTGCAAACCAGCATGCTGGGTTGTGATTCATTGGCCTTTGCACTTTTAATAGCTTGCTTAATGGCGTCTGGATTATGACCGTCAATATCACGAATAACATGCCAGCCGTAGGCTTCAAAACGTGCAGCAACATCTTCGGCAAACCAGCCTTCAATATCTCCATCGATAGAGATTTGATTGCTGTCATAGAGGGTGATTAATTTACCAAGACCTAATGTGCCCGCAAGCGAACATGCTTCATGTGATATGCCTTCCATTAAACAACCATCACCGACAGTGACGTAGGTGTGGTGATCGACGATATTAAAATCATCTTTATTAAATTTTGCGGCTAATACGGATTCTGCGATTGCCATGCCGACCGCATTGGTAATTCCTTGTCCGAGAGGACCGGTCGTTGTTTCTACACCTGGCGCGTAACCATATTCAGGGTGACCAGGTGTTTTTGAATGTAATTGGCGAAAATTTTTAAGTTCTTCAATTGGCAAGTCATAACCTGACAGATGCAATAAAGAGTAAACTAACATTGAGCCATGGCCGTTCGACATAACAAATCGATCGCGGTTGTCCCAATCTGGATTAGTCGGGTTATGCTTTAGAAAATCATTCCACAGGACTTCAGCGATATCCGCCATGCCCATTGGAGCACCTGGGTGCCCGGAGTTTGCTTGTTGAACGGCATCCATACTTAAAGCACGAATCGCATTGGCAAGTTCATGCCTTGTCAGCATAGTAGATCTCCCAAAGTGGCTATTAAGCCTAAAATAATGATTGTTAATTAATTGCTGCATACAAAGCCTGATGTTGAGTCATCAGTCGACGACGATCATGTGCAGCGCTTAGTTTCCGCTAAATATAGTGCGGTGATACAGGCAGGTTTTTACCTAAAATCAAGCCGCACATTGTCGCTTAACTGCCACTTTTGGGCAAGATCCTAAGTACTATTTTTCCATTTTATAGAGCAACCCATGCTTGGAATTTGATGTTTTGGCCCATTTCCAGTGTTGGCGACATCAATCATGGCTTCGAGCAGGTCATGTTTGCTGTTGTTCGAGGGCGTTTTCATGCCGCTATCATCAAGTCTGCCTCGGTACTGCAGCTCTAGTGATGCGTTATAACCAAAGAAGTCTGGAGTGCAAATAGCGCCATAGGCTTTGGCGATTTCCTGAGATTCATCGAATAAATAGGGAAACGGATAATTATATTCAGAGGCGACCTTTTGCATATTCTCGAAAGAGTCTTCCGGATAATCGTCGGGGTCGTTTGACATGATGGCCACACTATTAATACCGTTATCGATTAATTTTAATACATCATCTACAAGTCTTGTCTGTATGGCTTTTACATAGGGGCAGTGATTACAGATAAACATCAGCAGCATGCCCTTTTCGCCTACACAGTCTGCTAAAGACCATAGTTTTCCGTCCGTGCCAGGGAGGTTAAAATCGATTGCTTTTTCGCCGAAGTTACAAACCGGTGTTTCCATCAAAACCATAATTTAAATTACCCATATCAATATTTATGCGCTAAATATTACCGCTTTTATAAAAATATCGTCATATTTCGTGCGATAAGGCGCCAATGAGGATAGAATTCGCGCGTTTAAAAACTACGATTACGGAAGTAAAAATGGCTAATAATTATTTATTCACTTCAGAGTCAGTTTCTGAAGGACATCCGGACAAGGTTGCAGATCAGATCTCTGATGCTGTTGTCGATGCAATTTTCGCAGATGATAATAAGGCGCGCATCGCCTGTGAGACGATGGTCAACACAGGGATGGTGGTGCTTTCCGGGGAGATTACGACATCGACCTATGTTGATATGCAAGATGTCGCTCGCCAGACAATCCGTGAAATTGGTTATGACCACTCAGACATGGGTTTTGATTGGGAGTCATGCGCAGTATTGGTCTCCATAGATAAACAATCACCAGATATTGCTCAAGGCGTAAATGAAGGCGAGGGTCTCGATTTAAATCAAGGTGCGGGAGATCAGGGCTTGATGTTTGGTTACGCTTGTAACGAGACAGATGTCTTGATGCCATTCCCGATTACTTATTCACACTTGCTGGTTAAGAAGCAGGCCGAAGTCCGAAAAGCAGGCAAACTGGCCTGGTTAAGACCGGATGCGAAATCACAGGTAACCGTTGTTTATGAAGATGGAAAGCCTAAATCTATTGATACAGTCGTGTTGTCTACACAGCATGACCCTGATGTAGAGCATAAAGACCTCGAGCAGGCTGTTATCGAAGAGATAATTAAGCCGGTATTGCCTGAAAATATGATTACTGACAAAACACGCTATCTTGTTAACCCTACCGGACGTTTTGTTATTGGCGGACCAGTTGGCGATTGTGGTTTAACAGGGCGCAAGATTATTGTTGATACTTATGGTGGCATGGCTCGCCATGGCGGCGGAGCCTTTTCTGGCAAGGATCCTTCCAAGGTAGATCGTTCTGCTGCTTATGCGGCACGTTATGTTGCTAAGAATGTTGTCGCAGCAGGCCTCGCCGACCGCTGTGAATTACAACTATCGTATGCAATTGGTGTTGCAGAGCCTACTTCGATTAGTGTCGAAACCTTTGGCACAGCTAAGGTTGAGGAAGCAAAATTAATTGAGGTTATTCGAGAGGTTTTTGACCTGCGTCCAAAAGGCATTATCAATATGCTGGATCTTTTACGACCAATCTACCGGCAAACGGCGGCATATGGTCATTTCGGTAGAAATGACATTGATTTGCCTTGGGAAAAGACGGATAAAGCAGACGCCTTACGAGACGCTTTGTTATAGACTTTTAATTAAAGACCTATCATTATTTTGACGATAGGCCTTTGAATCTGAAAGCGGGTAGGTCTATACTCCCGCTTCGATTTTTACAACCGTAGATCTGAGGAGCGTTGCGACGGATTCCTAATCCGCTAGGCTCAGACAAATACGGCACATTTGCAACGGCGCTCGCTTAATTGTTTTTATAGGAGAACAATATGAGCGTAGCTGCCACATCTGTTACACCCGATTATCACGTTGCTGACATTTCTTTGGCTGAATGGGGCCATAAAGAAATTCGTATCGCTGAAACTGAAATGCCTGGTTTAATGTCTATCCGGGAAGAATATGCAAGTGAACAACCTTTAAAAGGTGCGCGTATCGCCGGTTCATTGCATATGACAATTCAAACCGCCGTCTTGATGGAAACTTTGCGTGCCTTGGGTGCTGAAGTACGTTGGGTGTCTTGCAATATTTTCTCAACTCAAGATCATGCAGCGGCGGCAATGGCTGACCAAGACATTCCTGTATTTGCCTATAAGGGTGAAACTCTGGAAGAGTATTGGGATTATACCCATCGTATTATGAAATGGTCTGATGGTGGTTCGCCAAACATGATTCTGGATGATGGTGGTGATGCGACCATGTTATTGATCCTCGGCACAAAGGCAGAAAGTGATCTATCTGTGCTAGATAACCCAGGTTCAGAAGAAGAAACTTTCTTATTTGCTTCTATCAAGAAGAAACTGGCTGAAGATAGTACTTTCTATTCTCGCACACTCGCATGTATTCAAGGTGTTACTGAAGAGACGACAACCGGCGTGCAACGCTTGTATCAAATGCAGAAGAAAGGAGAGTTACCTTTCCCGGCTATCAACGTTAATGACTCTGTTACTAAATCCAAATTCGATAATCTATATGGTTGTAGAGAGTCATTGGTTGATGGTATCAAGCGTGCAACCGATGTGATGATTGCCGGTAAAGTAGCGCTGGTATTAGGTTATGGCGATGTCGGTAAAGGCTGTGCGCAATCATTGCGTGGTCTGGGTGCAACCGTTTGGGTAACCGAGATTGATCCGATTTGTGCATTACAAGCGTCGATGGAAGGCTATCGAGTAGTAGAAATGGATAAGGTTTGTGATCAAGTTGATATCTTTGTTACGACGACCGGAAACTTTAATGTCATTCAACATGACCATTTAATTAAGATGAAGGATCAAGCCATCGTTTCAAACATTGGTCACTTTGATAATGAAATTGATGTTGCCAGTCTGGAGAAATATGAGTGGGAAGAGATCAAACCACAGGTTGATCATGTCATTTTTCCCGACGGTAAACGAATTATACTCTTGGCGAAAGGTCGTTTAGTTAACCTTGGCTGTGCTACAGGACACCCAAGTTTCGTTATGTCGAATTCATTTACGAACCAGGTGCTGGCACAAATTGAGTTATTCACCAGCGGTGAAAAATATGGCAAGGACGTTTATGTTTTGCCCAAGCACTTAGATGAGAAGGTTGCCAGATTGCACCTTGGCAGAATAGGAGCGAACCTGACCACCTTAACCAAGGAACAGGCTGATTATATTAATGTGACGGTGGACGGCCCCTACAAACCAGAACACTATCGCTATTAAAAAGTGCTGATCCACCCCTTTTAAAAGGGGTGGATGCTTCCTTTATACACAAAACGTATCACAGGATTCAATAAATGGAATCACAAAAACAATACAATCCCAAATTTAGCTTTGAATTCTTTCCGGCAAGGACTCCGGAGGCAATCGGGAAACTACAAACGACACAGGCTGAGTTAGCTGAGATGAAGCCGGATTTTTTCTCGGTAACTTTTGGTGCCGGTGGCAGTACCCGTGACATGACTTTTGATACGGTGATGGATATTCATACCAAGACAGGAATTGAAGCGGCACCACATATTTCTTGTATTGGCAGTCAGAGCGATGACATCAAAGCTATTCTCGATAAATACATTGAGAACGGAATAAAGCGATTAGTGGCCTTGCGAGGTGATCTGCCGTCGGGTTCAGCCGGTTATGGTCAATTTAGGTATGCTAATGAATTAGTGGAATTTATCAGGCAGGAAACTGGCGATCATTTTCATATCGAGGTTGCAGCTTATCCAGAATTTCATCCCCAGGCATCCAATGCAAAGTCGGATTTGGAAAACTTTAAGAAGAAGGTTGCCGCTGGTGCTAACGGTGCGATCACTCAGTATTTTTATAATCCATTCGCCTATTATCGCTTCGTTGATAATTGCGAGAAACTCGGTGTTGATGTGCCAATTGTTGCAGGTGTGATGCCGATCATTAATTGCACCCAATTGCTCCGGTTCTCTGAAGGTTGCGGTGCAGAGATACCACGTTGGATCTTGAAGCGGCTTCAGGAATTTGGTGATGATCGCGTTTCTATCAGGAAGTTTGGCATTGATGTCACTACCGAACTCTGTGAGCAACTACTTACTAACGGCGTTCCAGGCCTTCATTTTTATACCATGAATCAATCTGCCGCAAGTGTCGCTATTTGGCGAAATCTTGGTATAGATCAAAGAGTTAACAAATAACGTCAGTGTCTATGTTCTATCTTACCTGATCTGTCAGGCATCTTAATTTTCTTCTTTCTTATCTAAGCGGCGCATTTGTGCTTGCTGTAAGCTGTTTTTGGCTGTATGTTTGACAGTGAAAGTATTTAGGAATCAATGCTTTGTCGCCGACAGTTAAAAAATTAAATACATTGGTAAATGCAGAAAAGCCTTTGCTCTTATTCGTGGATGATGACTCCATCATTGTCGATGCGCTATCCATCGTCCTGGAAAAAGATTTTGATTTAATAACTGCTGAGTCTCGGCAGCAAGTAAGGTCCCAATTACAAGATTTGCCCATCAAACCGTCGTTAGCCCTGGTTGATCTGGGTTTACCACCTAAACCCCATTCGCCAGAGGAAGGTTTTAAATTAATCGAAGAGCTAATGGCCGTGAATGATAGTTTTAAAATTCTTGTGCTATCAGGCCAAAATGAGGAAGTGAATATTCACCACGCTCTGACCTTGGGTGCTGTCGATTTTATTCCGAAGCCATGTGACATGTCATTATTGAAAGCGAGATTGGGACATCAAATGATGATGTTACAGGCAGAGTCTTCAGAGAAAGAAGCTACCATTAACGACACTAAACTTTTGGGTGATAGCGCGGCACTGAAAACATTACGTGATTTAATCAACCAATTTGCAGATACGCCTTTCCCTGTCTTGGTTGAGGGTGAATCTGGAACTGGCAAAGAATTAGTTGCAGAAGAGCTACACCATTCAAGCAGCCGTACAAACGCACCTTTTATGACTATCAATTGTGCTGCCTTTACCCCGGAGCTACTCGAAGCCCAGCTATTTGGACATACGAAAGGCGCTTTTACTGGTGCTGCAACTGAACGCGCAGGTTTTTTTGAAGATGCCGGTGAAGGTACACTATTTTTGGATGAGGTTGGAGAATTGCCTCTTGCATTACAGTCAAAGCTATTAAGAGTTTTGGAAAATGGTGAGTTTTATCGGATTGGTGAAACTAAGCCGCGTGTATCCAAGGCAAGAATAGTCGCGGCGACGAATCGAGATTTAAAAGAAGAGGTTCGATCCGGTGGCTTCCGCCAGGATCTTTATCATCGGCTCTGTGTGTTAACGATACATGTTCCTCCTTTGAGAGAGCGGGTGCAGGATGTTCTCAATTTGATGGACTATTTCAGGAAGATGTACGCTGCCGGTAACCCTATGTTTGAGTTAGATGAAACGGCAAAACAGTTGCTGAAGCAATACTCTTTTCCAGGAAATATTAGAGAATTGCGAAATATAGCCATTCGTTTATCGGCAAAATATTCAGGTAAAAAGATAGCTGCAAAAGCCTTGGAAGATGAGCTGGAAACAGACTTTGATCAAAGCGCAGCTGATTTGAATAATGGGGATGATCTGATTGCTCAGGATTTAAACGACAAAAACTTCCATCTGGATGAAAAAATTTCAATTTGGGAGCGAAAATATATAAATCATGCCTTATCAAGATGTAATGGAAACTTGAGTAAAGCAGCGCGGTTACTAGGAATAAACCGTACTACACTATACAGTAGGCTTCAGCGTTTAAACATAAAAGCAGACTCGGATTGAGCGTACGGTAACCAATAATGTATTACGATTATTTCAATCTAAAACAACCGCCATTTAAGATAACTCCGGATACGAGCTTGTTTTTCCCTGGTGGTGACCGTGGCGCTATTCTTGATGCGCTTATATACGCCATCGTTAGTGGCGAAGGCATCGTTAAACTAGTCGGTGAAGTGGGTAGCGGCAAGACGACTTTATGCCGAATGCTGGAAAAAGAGCTGCCGAAAAATATCGAAATTGTATATCTGGCAAATCCGAGTTTATCACCAGACAATATATTACATGCGATCGCTTTTGAGCTTCATCTAAAAGTACGCCCTGATGACACACGTTTGAAGGTTATGAACTCGTTGCAGAATTACCTGCTTGAACGACATGCAGAAAACAAGCAAATCGTTGTGTTTGTAGAAGAAGCGCAAAGCATGCCGATAGCCACTCTTGAAGAGATACGTTTACTGAGTAACCTTGAAACGGCGCAGAATAAACTGTTGCAGATCGTGATTTTTGGCCAGCCCGAATTGGACGTAATGATTTCGAAACAAGAGATAAGGCAATTAAAAGAAAGGATCACTTACAGTTTTTATTTGTCACCACTTAAACCAGTTGAAGTTAAGGATTACATCAATTCGCGTTTACGCGCATGCGGTTATCGTTCCGTTGAATTGTTCAATGAAAAAGCACTCAAAACAATATTCAAATATTCAGGTGGATTATTACGCAGAATAAATATTTTAGCCGATAAGTCACTGCTTGCCTGTTATGCCGCGAATGCAAATAATGTTACAAAAAAACATGTAGAGCTTGCCGCGCGTGAAACTGAATTCGTCAGTAAACGTCATTTTTCGGAGTTTCGCTGGGGAATGATCGCTGCACTAGTTATTGTGGTTGCTGCAATCGTTATAGCAATACCGAGTATTAAACATTCATTATTTCTTGCTCAGGAATCAATAGCCTCAGAAGAAGCTAATGTTGAAGAAAGCAAAATTGATGCTCAAGGATTAAATACAGGCAGTTCGTCTTTGATGTTGGTAAAAGAAGCGCGCGAGACACTTGTAAATACAGAGAAAAAAAATAGTCAAATAGTTACAGATGATAAAGCTCATGACATAAGCGTTGCCAATGTGGGCAGGGGATTTGAAGTAGTTGTCGAACAACCAGATCCATCCGAATTGGAAACTCCAAAATGGCAGCGTGTTGAACAAGACGCCTATTTTTATCCAGATAGTGTTAAAGAAGAGGCTGTAGAGAATACGAATATCGTTATGGATGCCGGTAAGAGAGATGACGACCTGCTTGAAATACGCGATTTGATTAAAGCTGTGGGTGGTGAACGACATGGTGAAGAAGAGATGACCTTATTAAACCAATTAACGATATTGCCGTCAGAAACGGCAATTAATCACGAGACAGTTGCAGGCGAACTAACCTGTAAACTATGTAGTACAATTATTTATCGACCGTTGAAAGATGATAAAAAGCTATGAAAACAAATCACTTTCAAATGATTCATAAAGTAATTATTTATATAATTATGAAAATTTATTTTGGGGGCAAAATTTATAATGATTAAAAAGATCAGCCTGTTCGTCTTGCTTATGTCTATTTTAGGCTGTGCTGAGATAGAACCTGTCCCATTTGAGCCATCATCAGGGCACATCAGTACTGAAGAGTCCCCGCCGATAGACTCAAGTATTCCTGACCTTGTTGAACAGGTGCCGCTGCTGCCAGAACCAACGCCATCGGCTCCGGTTGAGCGCTACACCGTAGTCGTCAACGAAGTTCCTGTGAAAGAATTATTGTTTGCGCTAGCGCGAGACGCCAAAGTGAATGTCGATATTCATCCAGAGATAGACGGCGTCGTCACGATCAATGCCGTTGAGCAAACCTTACCGCAGATTTTAAAGCGAATCGGCAGGCAAGTGGATATGCGTTATGAATATGATGGTGACAACCTCTTTATTTCTAAAGACACGCCTTTTTTACGTACTTACACCGTTGATTACGTTAATTTATCCAGAGATACATCGAGTACGAGCACAGTCTCAACACAGATCTCATCAGCCAGTGGTGGTGATGCTGAGTCCAGTGGTGGTGGTGGCGGGAATACCTCAACAACAGATGTCGAAACTGAATCTACACATCGTTTTTGGTCCAGGTTAGTGTCCAATATCTCGGCAATCTTGGGTGAAGAATCTGCCAGTGCATCGGGAGGGGAAGTGACTGGTACCGATGCCGTCATTCCTAATCCTGAATCAGGGATTCTCACAGTAAGAGCCACAGCCTCACAGCATGAACAGATCCAGTCTTTTATTGATCGAGTGCTGGTTAGTGCAAAACGACAGGTGCTTATTCAGACGACCATTGTTGAAGTAACATTGAATGAAAGGTATCAAGCTGGTATTGAATGGGACGCGATAAGTACTGGCGTATTTGATATAGCGTCAAATACGCTGACAGGCGTTCCAGCCTTTGTGTCAAAAACAACGGGACTTAGTTCCTTCGTGCTTAAAACAAACAACGATAATGGTGCTAACACAGATAACATTAATGCTACAGCAACGTTATTAGATGAATTTGGTAATGTTGATATTCTTTCCAGTCCACAGATCATGGTTTTGAATAATCAGACTGCCTTGTTAAAGGTGGTAGAGAATTTGGTTTATTTTGAGATCGACGCGGAAACAACGCCCGGAGCTGTCGGTGCTCAGGCAGTAACAACAATTGATACAACAGCAAAGACTGTGCCTGTAGGTATTGTGATGACGGTAACGCCACAAATAGATGCTAACGGCACGATTACTTTAAATGTTAGGCCGACCATTTCACGATTTATTAAGCCCGTTAATGATCCAAATCCGAGTCTGATAGTCGACGTAGGCGGCGTTGCCACAGTTTTAGAAAACGCAGTGCCGCAAATAGCCGTTAGAGAAATGGAGTCTGTTTTAAGAATGACGGATGGCCAGATTGGTGTGTTGGGTGGACTGATGACAGATGAGAATAGAGATAATGATGCTGGTCTTCCCGGGGCAAAGGATGTTGGTTTTTTTGGTAATCTTTTCAAAACTACGCGTAAAGAATATACCAAAACGGAATTGGTTATCTTCATAAAGCCGATCATTATCAATAACCCAAATGTTGATAGTGATTTAGAAGAATATAAAAAATATTTATCAAGGGATTATCAGCCTTTGGGTACTTCTTCTTCTCAAGGAGATAATGCCTTGTGAGTTTGTTGATGGATGCCTTGAAAAAGGCAGAGGAAGAAAAAAAGAAAGCAGCGAAGCGACTTGAACAGCTTGAAACAGACGCTCGTGCTGATGATATGGAAGACGGCGATCAGGATAATCCATTCGATGATGTTGTAGGTTCAGATAAGGCTGGTCGATTTACAGAAACAATGAGGTTATCGCTTGAGCCGATAGATGCTCAAAATAACGAAGAAGATATTTCACAGCTAGAGATAGCTACTGTTAAGGCATTTGAGCCAGAAATAGAAAAAGAGGTCGAGCAAGAAGCTAAAGAAATAACAGACGAGTTATCGATTGAGGATATTAATATATCTGAAGATCTCACGATGGAAAACACAATTTCCTCAAGTGCTGCTTCTCAAGAGTCCTTTGAGCAAACACAAGAAGCGATAGATTTAAATGACACAACAATTATTGAGGGACTAAGTACTGAAAATGTGTCGGCACCATTTGATGATACGTTTCATGGGGTGTTGTTTGAGAACGATGAAGAAAATGTAGATATCTATGAAGAGACCCTGCCGGGCGTTCCTGCTGATCAGCTTATAAAGGATATAGGCGGTGGTGAGTATCAGCCAACTCCAGTTGCTGCACAAACTGTATTTTCAGCAGGCAGAACCAAAACAAATAACAGAACAAGCTGGGGTATATTTTTTGTGCTGGCTATTTTAGCCTTTGGTTCTTTTGGTGTTTTTTATTATTTCACGATAACGCCTGTTGTCAGAAAGTTACCGTCACCAATAGTTGCCAGAGGTATAGAGTCCTTGACTGTTCCTGGCGCGGCATTGTCACAGTTTGAACAAGCAAACGCTGTCAGCAATGTCAGTATTAGTGAAAAAATTGAAGAGCCTGTTGGCGCTGATTCTGGTGGGACTGCGGTGAGCCAAGAGGAGCCGCCTATCGAACAGGAACAAGAAACTGTAACGACAGTGCAAGAAGCCAATCAATTATCCGATGTAGTCGTAGATAATGCCCAAATTGATCCTGATATTACTAATGAAGTCTCTTCTGTAAATGAACCTATAGTTGAAACAGCAGCCCCAATAGAATCTCCAGTGGAAGTGATCGAGGAAGAGACAGAGGCAATAGTCTCTGAGCGCGAAGCTGTCGTAGCCAAACCTGATGAAGTAGCCGAGCCTCCAGGCTCAGAGATGTTGAAGATTAGTAAGAATACTGCACCGTTAAAACAAAATGTAATGATCAGCGAGGCCTTCAAAGCTTATCAAGCTGGTCAACTTGATTCTGCAGAAAACCTATATCGAAATGCTTTGCAAGATGCCCCGGGAAATCGTGATATCCATCTAGGACTAGCAGCGATAGCAATTAATAAAGGTGATAGGGAAAGTGCCTATAGCCATTATATAAAATTGCTAGATTTGAACCCTGATGATGCATTCGCTTTAAGTTCTTTAATCACACTATCGAGAAATTCTGATCCAATAAAAGATGAGAGCATGATTAAAAACCTTATCCACAAAGAAGGCAAAGTGCCTTATCTTTATTTTGCATTGGGAAATATTTACGCAAAACAAGAACGCTGGGCAGAGGCACAACAAGCATTTTTTGATGCGTACAGCATGGACTCGACAAACCCTGATTACGTTTTAAATCTCGCGATTAGTCTTGATAAAATGGGTCAATATGCAGCTGCCTTAGATTTTTATAATGTTGCTGTTGAATTAGCGCAACGTGTTGCCGCCAAATTTAACCTCGCCTCGGTCAATGATCGAATTCGAGTCCTTAATCAAGTTGTAGCAAAAGCATTGTGACCGGCGCACATAAAAAGCATCTTCGACTCGGAGAAGTTCTTGTCTCAAGGGGTGTGATTACACTCGATCAGGTAAATATTGCCTTAACAGAACAAAAAAAGAGTAAAGAGCATCTTGGCAAGATCATGGTTCGTCTTGGTTTTGCAACTGAGTCTATTATCCGTGATGTAATTGGTGGTGTTATAGGTCAAGAGAGTGTTGACCTATCGAATGCTGTTGCCGATGGTGATGCGGTCGGTTTGATACCGAAAGAGATGGCCAGGCGTTTACGCGTACTTCCTCTGACCTATGATGGTCCCCGAAGAATATTAACGTTGGCAATGGCCGATACATTTAATGTTGTCGCTCTGGATCAAATTAATACACATCTAGGTGGTAATGCAGAAGTTATTCCGGTACTGGCTGGTGAAGCAGAGATAGAAAAGGCAATCGATAAATTTTATGGGTTCGAATTATCGGTTGATGGCATTTTACACGAAATAGAAACGGGTGAGATTGATTATCAAAGCCTTGATGCTGAGTCTGCTGAATATAGCCAACCAGTTGTGCGTCTGGTTAACGCTTTGCTTGCAGACGCGGTGAAACGTAATGCTTCTGATATACATTTTGAGCCTGAGGAAGGCTTTTTACGTTTTCGCTATCGTATTGATGGTGTGTTAAAACAGGTTCGTAGCCTACATAAGAATTATTGGTCGGCGATTGCGGTGCGTGTAAAAGTAATGTCGGGAATGGATATTGCCGAAACTCGCGCACCACAAGACGGAAGAATCTCCTTGTCATTGTCTGGGCGCGCGGTTGATTTTCGTGTTTCTACCTTGCCCACTGTGCACGGCGAGAATATCGTGCTTCGCGTATTGGATAGAGCAAAAGGCATTGTGTCATTCGATCAATTAGGCATGAAGGAAGACGAGCAGAACACACTTAAGTTAATGGTTGCAAGACCAGAAGGGATTATTCTGGTTACTGGTCCTACCGGTAGCGGTAAAACGACAACATTATATTCGATTTTGAGTTATCTCAATAACGAATCAGTAAATATCATGACCCTTGAAGATCCGGTTGAATATCCGACAACGATGATTCGACAAACTTCTGCTAATGATACATCAAGATTAGACTTCGCAAGTGGTATCAGATCATTGATGCGGCAGGATCCGGATATCATATTAGTTGGTGAAATTCGTGATGAAGATACAGCCAGTATGGCATTCCGTGCAGCAATGACCGGTCATCAGGTTTTTTCAACCTTACATACGAACTCGGCATTAGGTTCTATTCCACGGTTGCTCGATATTGGCGTCAAGCCCGATATTATTGCCGGTAATATCATTGGTATTATCGCGCAGCGGTTGATTCGAAGTTTGTGTAGCGCCTGCAAAGAGCCATCTTCTTTGGGCGATATGGAGCGTACACTACTCGGTTTGAAAGTAACCGATAAACAGAAAGAGATTTACAATGCTACGGGTTGTGATGTTTGTGGCAACGATGGTTATAAAGGCCGTATTGCTCTGCAAGAAGTCTTACACTTCGATACTGATATGGATGAGTTAATAGCACGCAAAGGGACTCAACGCGATCTGTTGCGTATGGCTCTATCCAAAGGTTTCAGAACGTTGGCTGATGTTGGTGCGCGACGTGTCCTTGATGGTTCAACGAGTCTCGAAGAAATGTCTCGTGTTATCGATCTCACCGCCAGACTAAAAACAAACTAGTCATGGAGTTTTATCAATATAAGGCAATAGATGAACGAGGCCGTATACATAACGGACAAACTGATGCCGCTAATGTAGCAGATCTTGAGATGCGGCTCAGTAAGTTGAGCCTTGATCTGGTTAACTATAAGGAAGTTAAGTCGAGCACAAATAAAGTCACCGGTGCTGGCGTTAAACGGCGTGATCTTATTACTTTTTGTTTTCACCTTGAGCAAACATCTCGCGCGGGTGTACCCATTCTTGAGAGTTTGCAAGATCTAAGAGACAGTGCTGATAATCCGCGATTAGCAGAAGTTGCTAATGCCATGATAGAGTCAATTGAAGGCGGTAGTACCTTATCAGAAGCTATGGCTCAGTTTGAAGATGTCTTCGGAAATATATTTACTAATCTTGTCAGGGCCGGTGAACAGTCCGGTGAAATAAGCCAGGTTTTCGAAAAATTAGGTGAGAATCTTAAATGGCAAGATGAACAAGCGGCACAGACTAAAAAGCTACTTTTATATCCATCCTTCGTTGGCCTTGTTGTTGGCGGCGTGGTTTTTTTTCTGATGACCTACCTGGTCCCTCAGCTAGTCAGCTTTGTAAAAACAATGGGCCAGGAACTGCCCGTCCATACCAAGGCTTTAATAATTGTTTCAAATTTCTTCGTTAATTATTGGTACGTTATTATAATCTTGCCCTTTGTTATTGTTGGAAGTGTTTATATTGGTATAAAAACCAGTCCCGGCTTCCATTTGAAGTATGACGAATTAAAATTAAGAGTCCCGGTTATTGGTCCGATTTTTAAAAAAATTATTTTAACCAGATTAACCAGTTTTTTTGCCATTATGTATGCCTCTGGTATAACTATTATTGAGTGCATCAGGACAGGAGAAGAGATCGCTGATAATAAAGCGATTGAAAAGGCAATGCATCAAGTTGGGCAACAGATCGCAGATGGCATGACTTTGAGTGACAGCTTTGAAGCAGCAGAACTGTTTCCTCCGCTGGTATTGCGTATGATACGTGTTGGAGAGACTACAGGTGCATTACAAGACTCTTTACTGAACATCAGCTATTTTTATACGCGCGATATCAAAGAATCAATTGAACGACTCCAATCAATGATAGAGCCAGCGATGACAGTCATCTTAGGTGCAATTATTGCCTGGGTTATGTTTTCGGTTTTAGGACCAATCTATGATCTCATTACTAAAGTCAAAATCTGAGTTTTTCAACAGACGCGCACTATACGTAAGCGCAGATAAACTGTCTGTGTATCACTGGCGTAAAGGTGAACTCGGTGAGTCATTTTTATTTGACCTTGATGATGTAGGTCGCGCAAATTTCCAACGATATTTGCAAGAGTCTGAAAATATACCAATGGCAATATTGGTAGATGTGATTGAAGAAGAGTTTCGTCAGGAGACTATTCCTCATGTTTTCGGTGCAGATAGACAGGCGTTGATTAAACGCAAACAATCTCGGTTATATCGTGATGTCAGTTATTTGTATACGCAAGACCAAGGTCGCGAAGATGAAGGTCGTCGAGATGATCGGCTCCTATTTATGGCGCTTACGAAAGATGAAGTGCTAAAACCATGGTTAGAATTGCTGGCTGAGAACAAGATCCCTCTGAGTGGCATCTTGTCTGTGCCATTATTGCTCCAGTCATATATCAAGACATTACCGGATATTTCCGACCATGCTCTGATTGTGACATTACAAAGTATAAGTGGCTTGAGACAGACTTTCTTTAAAAAGAAAGAATTAAAAATCAGTCGGCTTTCAAAATTACCGCGCTATGGAACGGAATCTTATGTGCCAAAAATATATTCCGAAGTTGAGAAAATACAACGTTACCTGAACAGCCTTCGACTGATTCCTAACGATACGCCGCTTGATGTATACATACTTGCAGACAAGGCAACATTAGACGAGTTAGAAGGTGAAAAAATATCGTCGCCAATGTTACAACGACATTACCTTGACATAGGTGAACTACTGGAATCGACATCCGGCGGTATTGCACAAGCCGTTCCGTTTTGTGATCAATTACTAATTCATCACTTGCTCAAAACGCAGGTGAAGAACTGTTATGCGAATACTGATGATTTGCGTTATTTCAAAATGCGTAACATGCGTTATGCAATGAATGCAACCAGTATAGTTTTGCTGGCTTTCAGTGTTATCTATAGTGGAATAAACTTCATGAGTGGGATGACTTATAAGCAAGAGAGTGAGACATCTAAGAATAAGACTAGTTTTTATCAGACCCGATATGAGCTTGCGAGAAGCCGTTTGCCGAAAACGCCAGTAGAGCCAGCACAAGTTAAAGTTGCCGTTGAAGCAGCAGCAACGTTGGCAGAATATAAGTCTACGCCATATGAAATGTTGAAGTTTCTTGGTAAGGGCCTTCAGCAATTCCCTGACATAAAGCTGGATGATTTAGACTGGAGCTACAGTGTTGATCCAAATAAAGGTTTAGCTAGATCGTCGTCAGATAATAAAAGCGTCTCATCATCAGCTGAAAATACTGAAGATAACGAAGTAAAGTATTATCAGATATCAAACCTGAAGGCCCATATAGAACCCTTTGACGGGAATTATCGTAGAGCAATCTCATTGGTTAATGCGTTTGCGGAAACTCTTCGTGACAATAATTCGGCTTATGATATTAGTATTGACTCATTTCCATTGGATGTAAGCTCGGGCGCTAAACTGCAAGGCGATGCAGGTACTTTAGGAAAAGTAGCGGAGTTTACTTTACGAGCAGTGATAGGAGTGAACTGATGGATAAGGCCGGAATAGATTGGGATATATTGAGGGGTTCTATAATCCTGTTTTGCATCTGTCTTACAGTAGGTGGTGGGCTAATTGGCGGGGCTTATTATTTTAATAGTAAGCTAAGCAAAGAACTTAAGCAGAACAAAAGTATTTTTCAGTCGATCAGTCAACGCTACCTTGATGTTGATCAAGAAGAAAAATTATTGCATGAGTACGTCCCACAGTTTGTAGCCTTATATGACAAAGGCGTAATAGGCCCGGAAAAAAGGTTAAACTGGATAGAAGCGTTACGGCAATCGGGAGAAGATATTAAGCTACCCGGATTACGCTATTCTCTAGACTCACAGGAAGTCTACACACCAGAGTACGAAATTAATTATAATGGATTTGCCTTGTACAGTAGCACTATGGAACTCAATCTGGGTTTGCTACACGAAGGCGATCTATTCGAGTTACTTAAATATATAGACCGGCATGCAGCCGGTTCTTACACAATATCTGAATGTACATTCAGAATGAACGGCAATGAAATTAAAATGAACAAAGAACAGGCAAATATTTCTGCGGATTGTCTATTGCACTGGATAACTATTGATCTAGCAAGTGGTGCCAGGATTGAGATCTGATGAAGTCATTAAATAGTTTTAATTTTTTTGTACTGATAATCATGAGTTACTTTATGACTCAGATCGTTTATGCGGATGAGCTTGGGAGGTTGTTTACATCGGCGACCGAAAGAATGGCACTAAATAAAATTAGAAATGAAGAGCCAAAATCAGAAAATGTAGTGGTAGAAGCCATGGAGGTTGAAAATATAATCGAGCCGATTGAAGAGGAATTAGTAGTTCAGGACGCAATTGTGCTTAAGGGGCTTGTGCATCGTAGTGATGGGAAAAATGCAGCATGGATTAATGACAGTAACACTTACGAAGGCAGCCTGGAATCATTAAATATCCAAATAAAAACAGAAGAGATTGAACCGGAACAAGTACAGTTAACTATGCCGGATAATGAAACAAAAATTAAAATAAAAGTTGGCGATTATTACGATCCGCAAAACAAGGATGATAATTAATTTTATCAATCCGGGATAATGGGTAGCATGCGTTATTTAATCAGGAATAAGCTAAACCAGAAAGGTGTTGCTTTATTACTGTATTTACTAATAGTTATTCTAGGTTCATCCTACTATTTGATTGGACAATTAAATAGAACCGCTTTGTATGATCCTGATCCGGTAAAAAACTTTAGTGTACTACAAGAGGCCAAACAGGCCTTGATTGCATTTGCAATAAATAATCCTGATATAACTTCTACGGCTTCAAGGCGTGGCAGGTATGGTCTATTACCGTGTCCTGACACAAATGGAACAACTGAAGAAGGCAATCAGATAGGAAGTTGTAACAGTGCAAATGTAAATGCCATAGGACGTTTGCCTTGGCAATCACTTGGTATCGCTCCGTTAATTGATGATAGTGGTGAATGTCTTTGGTATGCGGTTTCAGGTAGTTTTAAAAACAACCCAAATGATGTGATGTTGAATACAGACAACATAAACACAGAAAATATGGGCTCCTTTGAAATAATAGACCACAATGGTCAGGTTTTGGCTGGTGGTTCTAATTCAGAGGGAAAGAGAGTCGTCGCTGTTATTATAGCACCAGGTCGTTTAATTCAGAATCAAGACCGAACTACAAATGCATTGGCCACAAATTGTGGTGGAAACTATGATCCTACGGATTATCTGGATTCAGATGTTGGTGCCAGTGTTGATAATGCCGCATTGTCTGCTTCTGTGAATGCATTAGATAAATTCATGACGGCTAATGATCTCAAAGATGATTCCTTTAATGATATGGTTGCATATATTACAGCTGAAGAAATATTCAATGCAGTCAATAAAAGAAAAGATAAGTTTTATGAATATACAAATGCTGATAATTTGACAAGACTTGTTGCTGAGTGCCTTGCTGAATATGCTGTTGCTAGAAATGGCGATTCTGGTGAATATGCTCTACCCTGGCCGTCACCTGTTGCCCTTTCAGACTATACGGATAGTAATGAATATAATGATTATAATTATACTTCAGTTACCCCAAACAAGAATTTATCAGGTCGTGTCCCTATCATTATAGATAACTCAAATACTCAAATAAGTTATAACTCACTAAATAGTGATAACCTTATTGATGATTGTTCATTGGGTATGTCGGCGGGTGAAAAAACTGAATTGAAAAATCTTTGGGAAAACTGGAAAGACCATTTGTTTTATGCTGTTGCAGAACCGTATCAGCCGGGAGATGTGGGGACTGTTTGTGGAAATGGCGCCCGTTGTATTACTATCAACTATGATCATACTGGTACTCAAACTAGAGATTATTCAGCAGTTGTGATGTTCTCAAATAGTAAATTAACAACACAATCAAGATTAATATCCCCAACAGATGAAAAATCTGTTATTTCAAATTATATTGAGAATATAACGTTAACTAATAATACAGATACGTATGTTGATGCTGTTGGAGATTCAACCAAGCGTTATGACTATAATGGGACAATTACACAGGCTTTGAATGATATTCTATATTGTATTAATGATAATGATGGTAGCTATGATTTTGATGTTTGTAGATGTCCAACTGATGCAAACACTACATTTAATGGAGCAACTGATTGTACTCTGCCATGAATAATACAAAGAATAACCAAAATGGTTTTTCATTGGTTGAACTTGCAATGGTGTTATTCATTGTCAGTTTGATGATCGGTGGATTATTAGTCCCGCTTGCTACCAGTGTCGAGCAGGCCGAACGTGAAGATACTCAAAGACAACTGGATGATGTAAAAGAGGCACTCTATGCGTTTGGTGTTGTCAATGGCCGTCTCCCATGTCCTGATTGTACTTCAACTTCTGTAACTGGTTGTGGATCTGTCACACCTAATGATGGCGTTGAAGATCAGACAGCTAGTTCTCCATTTTTGGACTGTGCTTCACTTTTTGGTAATTTACCCTGGACGACATTAGGTGTTGATGAGAATGATGCTTGGGGGCAACATTTTACCTATAGAGTGACTCAAGCTTTTGCCTATGAAGTTGCAAATACAACGGCGGTTACTGCGCCCTGTAATGACTCTGCTGATGCTGCATTTGATTTATGTACTCCTGGTGATATTGATGTAAGTGAAACGGAAGATGATGGGACACCAACTGTTGCAGATAATGTCGCAGCAATAGCTATCTCACATGGAATGGATTATTCCGAACCAACACATAGTGCTTTACAATTGGACAACACGGATACTGATTTTACTTTTGTTAAAAAAGATTTTAGTAGAGATTATTCTGGCGGAACAGATTTTGATGATCTGATGATTTGGATATCACCTAGTATTTTAAAAAATAACCTGGTTAACGCAGGAAAGTTACCTTAATTAACTCTTTTCACTGTTCGAAGATAGTTCGAAACAAACCCTTTCTGCTTGATTAATAATTAATTTCAAACTGTAGTCAAATATTTCGGCATGTTTGTTGGCTTGGTAAAGGCCAATCCCTAAGCCGGTGTCAGATGAGATTGGGTTGTGGAGCAACTGGCTGGAAATATTATCTGGAATCATACTTCCAGAATCACAAACGGTGACGATAATCACATCGTGATTACAGGCTAAGGTGGTAGAGATTTCAATTTCTGGATCATTCCTCGGTAGTATAAATTTGACGTGGTACTCCATTGGAGTATAGTTTTAGTAGTATGATTACTATCGCTGAAACGGAATTCTTTCAAAGGAAGGTTGGTCAGCTCCTTTCAGAAGATGAGAAGGCTGAGTTAATTGCTTACTTGTCTGTAAATCCTCATGCTGGTGTTCTTCTTCAGGGAGCAGGTGGGATAAGGAAGCTAAGATGGGCTAGAAATGATAGAGGCAAAAGTGGTGGTGTAAGGGTCATTTACTACTATCATAGTGAAGATATGCCGCTATATTTATTAGCTCTCTTTGGTAAAAATGAAAAAGCCAATATCTCCATGGAAGAGAAGAGTGTTTTATCTAAGACTGTCAAAGAGCTAGTAAAATATTGGAGACAAAGATGATGAGCAAAGCATTTGAAGAAATTAAAGCCGGTTTAAATGATGCAATTAACCATGCCAAAGGCAAAACAAGTAAAGCTCTGGTTCATAAGCCTGAAACAATAAACGTTAAGGCAATACGTGAAAAGACAGGAATGAGTCAACAGCGGTTTTGTGCAACATTCGGTATATCACTTGGCACTCTACGACATTGGGAACAAGGACTGCGCCTACCGCGCGGCACAGCTAGAGTGCTACTTAAAGTCGTAGATAACAATCCCAAGGCAGTCATTCAAGCAGTAAGTAAATAAAAATATAAAAAGGTAATTCAATAACCTTGATTGCAGCTACGATACAAGGTGCTGTAATGGTAGAAAGGACTGCTGGAACGGGTGAGAATGAGAACGATGATTCAATTAAAACAAATTTTCTTTGTCAATTTGATGGTATCGTAACTTGGATTTTATCAGACATACTTATGAATAGAATGATCAAGGCAGAGGTCTTACCTTAATCACTCGTTTTGTTGTTTGAAGATAGTTCGAAACAAACCCTTCCTGCTTGATTAATAATTAATTTCAAATTGTAATCAAATATTTCGGCATGTTTGTTGGCTTGGTAAAGGCCAATCCCTAAGCCGGTGTCTGATGGTATTGGGTTGTTCAACAATTGACTGGAAATATCTTCCGCTATCATACTTCCTGTGTCACAAACGCTAACAATAATTACATCATCATTACAGGCTAAAGTGATAGTAACTTCAATGCCCTGCTCGCTCAGTTGTTTTGTCTGGATGTTCTCTAACAGATTGTCAACAATACTATCAAATAAATCGACAGGGACAGTTGGGTCGCCGTTAATATCTGATTGAAAGGATATCTTATTATGTGCGTTTCTTTTTTGAAGATCTTCCCACCAGTCTTTCAAGTAGATTTCTTTTGTATCCTGAATCTGTGGTGTCTGTAGTTTATCCAAGGCTAGTTGTAATCGCTGGGTTAGCTGAGGCAATTGCTTTTTCAAAACTTGTTGTGACACCAGCATACTAGAGCCATCGGTATCGCTAGTAATAATACTGGTTATTGCTTGTAATGATTGTAATAAGTTCTTAATGTCGTGTGTTATGCGTGCTCCGGTTTCATATATTGCCTTAAGATGTGCTTGCCGGGTCAGTTCTTGTTCTCGCTGCTTGTTAACATAAAAATTACGTAGTAATTTGATTAGTAAATTACAGTGTAATTTTAAGGAGGCGCCTGGCTGTCGGTGGGTATAAATGCATACAGTAAACAGGTCATTTGAAATTTCAATCTCGTTTTTACCTTGCTCTCCTCTACTCCGAACAGCGTCGTCTACGCTCCATTTGACCCCTGATATCCACGATAAGTTTACCAATTTAGTCATAGCTTCATTCAGGAATTCATCAGGCGAAAGATCGCGCTCATTTGCCTTTGATAGATCAGCCAACCATTCCTCAAAAGGCGTGCCGATATTCAGCATGTAATTGGACCAAAGCTGGGTGACATCATTGAAACGCGATTGAGATGTTAATAACCAACTGATACAGATGATAAAGCCGCCAATCGCGAGTGAAGTTTGTGTTAATGCGGCAAAATAACTTGATTCACTGAGAAACATGGTTAACAAACTACCGAACACTACCAGGCTAGTTAACATTGATGATGTTATGGCATGTATAAAATCTACGGCATGAATACTCTGTTCTGACTTAAAGCTTGGGAATAAAAATAGCAATATTGGAATGAACGGCAGAATGGTCTTGAATAAATGCTTATACTCAATATTTATGTTGACCAGTTCAGGGATACAGGCAAAGAGCAACTCTAAAACAAGGAATGCTAATGCCAACGTATAAATAGTTCTTTCATTATTGTCTAATGTTACTCGACCACTAATAAAACCAATGAGTAGTACTAGCCATGCGAATAATAACCATGGGTTAAGCCAGATGGTTAATGACAGTGTAAAGACGATAAAAAGGAATATGTTTTCAATGCCTAATTGTTTGTCACCGCGCCATACTGGTTGCCAAAGCAAGAATAGGCCAAGGTGGCTTAGCATAAGTGAGCGGGAAATTATGCTGCCAAAATCTATCCAGATAGATAGATGCAGCAGTTCCAACATCATTACAAGAATGAATAGTTCTTTTTTTTGCGATAATTTTTTCAGGAATGTAGACACAAATAACCTTATGATGTCAGTTTTTTGTTATATTAGCTCAGACCAGACTAGTAAAGAACAGTCTTATACCATGAATCAACATCTATTACGCACAATAGCGAAATTCTCGATTTTGGAGGCCATCAGAGATAAGTTTCTAATATTTATCTTTGGTGGTGTTGCCGTTTTCTTCTCTCTCTCTTTATTTGTTGGAGAACTTGCCATAACAGAAGGGGCTGTAACACAGGCAGCGTTGCTTGGCTCTGCTTTACGTTTGTTTTCAGTATTCACAATAAGTCTATTCGTTATAACAAGTATGATTCGCGAGTTTAATGACAAAGGCTTTGAATTAATTCTTTCTCATCCGGTGCCTCGTTCATCCTATTATTTTGGTAAGTTTGCCGGGTTTTCGGTTATAGGGTTAATAATTGTCTCTATAGTTGCTGCGTGTTTATGCCTGTTTGCTCCAGTTAATGCGGTGATGTTATGGTCATTATCATTACAATGCGAACTGATGATAATTATCTCCCTGAGTTTGCTCTGTTTGTTCTCATTTAGCAGCATAACTATTTCTTTTAGTGTCGTTATGGCATTTTATATTCTGTCACGCTCAATCGAGGTCATTCAACTAATTAGCAACTCTCCCATTCTGGCTTTAGGTTCGGTTAGTCATAAATTCATGAATGGACTGTTAGAAGTTATCGCTTATGTCATCCCCGACCTTTATAAGTTTACTCAAACTGAATGGCTTGTTTATGACGTTGATATTGCCAGTGATATGGCTATTGTTTTAGGTCAAACAATAATTTACGTCGTTTTTATCTCGTCTATAGCTTTATTTGACTTATACAGAAAGGAGTTATAGAAAACTTTTTCAATGAAACTCTTCGTAAAAAATACGCGAGACCTCTCTTTTGTCCCTGCTAGCGTATGGGCGGCACTTTTTTTAAGCTTAACCCTGCAATGTTATTGGCACTGGTCATCTTCTAATCTCGAAATTAAGCGACAGGATTTATCTACTCCGCCAAAAACGTCACTCATAAGGCTTGTTAGTTTGGATGACTCGGTCCCTGCTGCAAAGTGGGTGATGTTGTGGTTACAGGCATTTGATAACCAACCGGGCATAAGTATTCCTTTAAAAGAATTGGATTATGGCAAAGTAATCGAATGGCTAGATTTGATTTTAGAGCTAGATAATAACATCCAATATCCGTTATTGGCCGCGATCAGGTTTTATGCTGAAGTTGTAGACGAGAAAAAACAAAGAACTATGGTCGACTACATTAGTAAAGAATTTATTAAAAATCCCAATGAACGTTGGCCATTTATGGCACATGCCGTTTATATTGCAAAACATAGAATTAAGGATCAACAGTTAGCATTAGCATGCTCAAAATTAATTCGACAATACGCAACGGGAGAAAATGTTCCATATTGGGCAAAACAGATGGAGATTTTTGTTCTTGAAGATATGGGAGAACTGGAAAGTGCAAAGGTACTAATCGGGGGGTTACTTGAGAGCGGGGAGTTGAAAGACGAACATCAAATAAACTTTTTGACGCAACGATTATCAGAAATCGAAGCACGTCAGAATCAAGACCCTGACGCTATAAATTAAAATTATAAACCCATAATTTTTTTAATAATGGCTTTATAAAATTTATCATTATTATCCTTTTCATAAAGCTCTTTAAATAATCGGCATGCATTTTTTTCCTTTCCGGCATAATAGAGCGCCATTGCTTCTGTGTGTATCATGAGCTTTTCTTTTAACGCGGCATCGACTTCATTGTCATAGCATAATGGTTGATAGAGCCGAGTAAGTTGGTGTTTCCCGCGGACGCGAACCTGATCGAGTTCTCGACACGTTATTCCCTGTAATTGCTTATATGTGTGTTCGCTAATTATTATCGGAACGCGATAGGTGCGAGTGAGGGACTCTATACGAGAGGCCAGGTTAACTGCATCACCAATGGCGGTATAAGTCATACGATATTTTGAACCCATATTGCCTACGTTGGCTCTACCTGTATTAATGCCGACTCCCATAGAAAGTTGAGGCCAGCCCTGGCTGATAAATTTCTTTGCAAGTGTTTGTATGGCCTGAGTCATTTCAAGAGATGCCTCAACTGAACGTTGTGCGTGTTCAGTTTGTTCCGTCGGTGCGTTCCAGAATGCCATGATTGCATCACCGATATACTTATCTATTGTCCCGCCATGTTTAAATAATATCTCGGTCATGACGGTAAAATATTCGTTCAATAATTTATTCAATTGCTTTGGGTTTAGTTCTTCAGAAATACTGGTGAAGTTTTGTAGATCGCAAAAGAAAACAGTTAACGTCTTTGATTCTCCTTCTGTAGAGAGTCCTTTGGGTAAGCGACTTAGTTCATTGACTAACTGCGGCGGGATGTATTGGCCGAAGGTTTCTATCAACCGTTGCTTGGATTGTATCTCAATAAAGTAACTAACTAATATATTCATTATGTATATAACCAGAATAGTTAATACACAGTATTCCATTGGTATTAGCCCAACACTGGAGTTTGAATAGCCAATTGCAGCTGAAAAAAGAATTATTACAAAAGTCAGCAGGAATGCTTTTACTGGAGATAATATCGGCAGCATGCATGTCAATATAAGGCCTGCCGTAAGCAAAAATATAAACTCTTTTGATTGGATCAGTTTGTCCATTGCCAGGTTGTAATTATCTGATTGATTTAGCAGCTTGCTGCTAATATTGATAATAGGATCCTGAGCAATGGTAATTTCTATAAGGCCAATTGCGCCAGAAAGAAAGATCATAAATACACTGAAGATGACAGCTATCTTGATTAGAGTGTGTTTTGTTATTTCAGGTATTTTCATCTGTGATTTGGTTCGTCTATGATTAATGGTGTTTTGTTATTGTATTCGTTAACTACAATTCTGTGTGGAAAGATCTAACCTTGGTTAGTGAGGCATTATATTTGTCAAATTGAAAAATGGAATGATTGCTTAATCGGAAACTGAGAAAGAGTTAAGATCGTCGAGTTCTCAACAGTAGTGATGACAAATGAACAACAATGTTAACACTTTACTCGAAGATATTTCAATTTCCACAGTAAAAACAGCGAGTTATATACATGGCATACTATCTGCATATGTATTATTAATAGAGCAGCAATAGCTTAATATGGAGAAGAAGAAATGAATATTAATAAGCAGAAAGGTTTTACATTAGTTGAGATTGCGATTGTGCTAGTAATTATCGGGTTATTACTTGGTGGCATCCTCAAAGGACAAGAATTGATCAATAGTGCCCGGGTTCGTAACTTAGCTGACCAGAATTCTGGTATCCAGGCTGCTTACTATGGCTTTATAGACCGTTATCGTCAGGTACCTGGTGATTGGGCTACAGCACCTGCGGCACAAGCAATGGGTGATGCGACTGTCTTGGTCGGCGGTAATGGTAATGGCCGAATTGATAATACTCACGAAGAAGCTGGAGCAGCATGGGCTCACCTTGCAAAATCTAATTTCCTCGGTGGTGGTTTTGCACCAGCAACAGTAGACGTTACTACAGCTGCATTATACGTAGCCAGTGCACCGGTGAATGCATTTAATGGCACTCTGGTATTGAGTAGAAACTCTGGTTTTACAGGAACTGCGGCAGACCGATTGAACTTGCATATGGGGTCGAATGTCCCTGTCGCCATTGCCAGAGAGCTCGATATTAAAGTAGATGATGGTTTGCCAAATACTGGTGTATTACGCCTTACCAACAGCGATGGTACTAATACCGATTTTGATGGTGCCGCTGGAAGCACAACACTTGGAGAAATATTCGCGCCACAGTTTAGTACCTGTAGCGACGTTGCCGCCATAGCCGCTCCAGGTGGAGCAGGCGGTGATGGAATAAGAGTTGATGATGTTTATGACCTGTTTGACGATGCACAGAATTGTGGTCAGGTCTTTTTGTATTAATAATCGCAGCTAGGCTAGTATTTGAAATACCCGCTATTTGCGGGTATTTTTTTATGGGTAAAGCGAATGACTGATATTGCACTTAATATCGAGAAATTAAACCAGGATTACGGAAAACAATCTGTGCTAACGGATATCAATCTATCTGTCAGGCAAGGAGAGTATATTGGGTTAGTCGGGGTTAATGGTGCTGGTAAAACAACACTAATCAAAGCCGTACTGGACTTCATATCCATTGATTCTGGTGAGATTAAGATCTTTGGTAAATCGCATAGAGAAACTTCTTCGCGCGAGGCGCTCTCCTTTTTGCCTGAAAAATTTATTCCGCCCTATTATTTAACCGGAAGAGATTTCCTTGCCTACATGGCGAAATTGAACCAGATTGAATTAAATGGCGCTGATATAGAAAAGCTCTTTGAAATTTTGGATCTGGAAATGTCAGCTTTGAAAAAATCTGTCAGGCAATACTCAAAAGGTATGGCGCAAAAGCTTGGATTAGCTGCCTGTTTTTTGAGCCAAAGGCCCATGTTGTTTTTTGATGAACCTATGAGTGGACTGGACCCAAAAGCACGAGCTTATCTGAAACGGCACCTGGAAAATTTAAAGACAGAAGGGAAAACACTTTTTTTTAGCACCCATTTGTTAGCAGATGTAGAGAGTATTTGTGATCGAATTATAGTTTTACACGATGGTAAAATATGTTTTAACGGCACACCCTCTCAATGTTGTGAAGATTTTAATGCTAAGGATCTCGAAAACGCGTATCTAAACTGTATCGGTGCTAATGTTTGAGCGCGGACATAGAAAACTAATATATTTAGAATATACTCAGACTATGAAGAATAAAAATCCTCTTACCGGAATCACTTTAGTGCTATTGCTTGTATTTAGCCAGGCTATCTCTGCGCGGATGTATCAATGGGTTGAAGCAGATACGGGAACGACGCAATTATCCGGAAAACCGCCTGTGTGGTACCGAAGTGCTTCATCTGGCCCGCGCATCTTTGTTTTTGATAATGGTCGGCTAATTGATGACACCGCCCTTGAAGTTGATGACGACGTGCGGGAACAATTAAGGCAAACGGCTTTTGTTTTAGTAGAAAAGGATCAACAAAAAGCCAAAGATAAACTTGCCAAGTCGCTAGAGTTCAAGAAAAAATATGGCAAAGATAAATCGAAAAAGACGGAATCAAAAGGCATTGAAAAAACACTCGAGGAGTTACTAGGTGACGAAGATCATATTGTCGATGAAGACGTTATTGATGAACAGGAAAAGAGCGCCAGTACGGAAAACAGAGTAGACGAGTTGCGACGATTGATTACTGAATGGGATAACGCGCAAACTGAGAATGCTAAAAAAGTGCTCGAACAATAGTTTCGGTGTTTTAGACAATATGCTTTGTAATATTAAAACATTGATTTTAGGGTTTGCCAAAAACTCGTTTTTTGTGTTGCTACTATAGATTTTAAGGACAACAAGGCTTCATTGTTGGGGTTGATCTGTAGACCGATCTCAATATAAGTCTGTGTTTTATCTGTTTCATTATTAGCAAGCGAACGTTCCGCAAGGAACGCGTAACGTTCTGCAATCGATAATATTCCTTCATATGCTGTACGATTATCAGGCTGTAACTCTAATAATCTGGAAAAGTAATAATATGCATTGTCTTTTTCAGGGTAGGTTAAGTTATATTCATCCAGGCTTTTTTTACCTAGCCAGGCTAATGCACTTAATACTTCATTAGAGACAGGGGCCTTGCCGGGGGGGGGAGCTGTCTCTGCTGGAGTTTCATCACCAGCGCTTGAAGTTTGGATAGTTTCCAATGTTTGTTCAGCAAGATTGCTGGAAGTTGTTGTCTCAGCAGTCGGTAATACACTATTTGTAGATGCTCTATCTATACTCATCTCAGAGCTTTTAAGCTTTATCTCAACATACTGAAGACTAAAAAAAAAGGTCGCGGATAATAGTAATAATACGTTTAATGTTAGCTTCGGTTTATTTTTTGTTTGCTTATTTTTGTCAGTTTTTGATGTATAGCCTGTTATATCAAAATCAGGTGTTAGTTGATCGGTATTATCCAGAGCCTGTAGTTTTTTTACGCTTACCAACATGGTTTCAGCATCAGCAAAACGATCGTCAAGGTTTTTGGCCATCATCCGATCTAGTAGCGGTTGATAAATCTCGAATTTTTCAGGTAATGTTGGCACAGGAGATGTCTTGTGCTGAATGACGATATCGATCACAGAGTCAGAATGGTAGGGTTTGTAGCCTGTTAGCATCTCATAAAATATGCACCCAAGACTGTATATGTCGCTTCTTCCATCAACCTTCTTGCCATCCGCTTGTTCAGGACTGACGTAATTTGGGCTGCCAAGAAAGATTCCAGTAGAAGTTAGATCTGCTTCTTGATCAGTTTGTTTAGCGATACCAAAATCAGTTAATAATGGCGTGTCTTCATTACGAAAAAGAATATTTGCAGGTTTAACGTCCCGATGGATTACATTATGTGCGTGAGCACTACCTAATGCAGAACCAATTTTCTCAACTATATCTAATGCTACTTTTGGAGACACATGTGATTCCATGCGTTTTTTTAGATCGCCTCCTTGAACATATTCCATGGAGATATAGAGTTCATCACCAGCCATGCTGATATCATAGATGGTGACAATGTTGGGGTGATGCATAGAGGCTATGATACGGCCTTCATCGATAAACCGCTGAGTCATATCTGCCACAGCGGAGCTATTAACTTTGTCTAGTATTTTTAGGACAACGGAGCGATCAAGGGACTCTTGCGTGGCCAGATAGACTGTTGCCATACCCCCCTTTCCAATCTCTCTATCTATTTTATAGCCAGGTATTTCCATCATGTTGATTGTTATAATTATCTTTCAGGTGTTACCGGAATAAGTTTTAATTAGACTCGCCCACAATTCACCGCACAGTTTATCCGATACGGTATTTAAAGAATACAGTGTTATTAGGTTTTTGAGCTTGAAATCAGATACTTAATACACAGGCTTATCTACAGTTAAATGGATGTCTAAGTCTGTGGTGGTTGACGAGCATGTTTGTCATGGCATTATAGTGATTATGGAATCATTTTTGCTTTGCTAAAGAGGGTAAAGTAGAAAATAATCAAAATGCTGTTGTTATGACTAGCCAGTCAAAAGCAAAATCTTTATTGAGATCAAATAATAAGGCTGAAAACAGGATTTCTATAAATGAAGGACGGTGTCATTATGAAAGAACAGGCGAAAGAAACACGAGAGAGGCGTTGCGCAAGCAATGAGCAAGTTGAGCACCTACTAAAGGAAAGAAAGCAGCTATTATCATTAATGTTGCAAGTTTCATCAGAAGGTTCTGATGCTGTGTCTGTTAAGTCAGTTGCTGATCTTGAAGAATTCAATCAGGTTTTAGTGGACTATATCGCTGCTGGCCATTTTGGCTTATACGACAGGATCGCTGAAGGCAAGGAACGTAGGCAGTCTGTTTCTGAATTGGCAATCCAAATATACCCACGAATAGAACAGTCAACTCAAATAGCTTTGGCTTTCGATGAAAAATACAACCCTGAAAACAATGAAGATGAGCTCAATCACTTTCAAGAGGACCTTTCAATGCTGGGCGAAGAACTAGCCACTCGAATTGAGCTTGAAGATCAGTTAATACAGTTATTGTTAGCAGCTAAATCTTAAGCGTTAGTTTAATAAACTTACTTAGCTGCATTTAATTTGGTTTGGATGTAGTCCGAATGTGAGATGTAGAGCAAGTCCGCTATTTTTCTAATGTAGTATTCTTCGTATTTATCCAGCACTGAGTCGGCATAAGCGACATGCCATAAATTCTCTATGATATTAATCTTCTCCGGCATAGACAATGTGTCGTTCAAAAGTCGCGTAAACTCATAAAGAGATACGGCGTGGTCAACCTCATTTTCTGCTAACGCTATTAATTCATCAATCTCATTTTTGCTGAGGTTGAAGTGATCAGATAATATTGTTCTTATCACAGTTTTTTCTTCATCCTGAACATGATCGTCAGCCAGACCAATTTCCACCATTAAGGCAGCCGTTGCCAACTCAATAGTTTTTTCATGAGAAGCGTCGTCTTTTGAATCTTTATCGAACAAAGATTCGAAGTAAACTTTAATATTTTTAATCATAGTTTGAATTAGTTACTGGTATTATTATGAAAATAATGACCATCGACAAAATTTTTAAAATAGTGACTAATTAAAGGGTGATTTATTGGTAAAACTGAAGCAGTCACCTCGATATTCTTTTCTGCGACATAAGTGGTTTGCTGTGAGTTATCCACTAAAACATGATACCAGGGCTCATCTTTAGACGGTTTTGATTTTGCTACGGTATCATACCAGGCATCTGTCCCACTAAAAGCTGCGTCGATGTCAAATATTACGCCTCTATAACCGAATTTCCGGTGATGAATTATCTGGCCAAGTGAATATTTTGCGTGTTGCATAAAAGAATTTGTAAGCTGATTCGTTTGATAAGTATTATCATAACAGAAAGGAGATTAAACGCTGGAGCGTTTTTAATTCCTTCCCTGATTTAAAAAGATACTAAGTAACTCTTAAGGAACAATAGTAAAGTAAACGATGCGAGTCCCACGCCTTTTTATTGATATGCCATTAACAACCGGTGAGATTATTAATCTGCCACGAGATAAGGCGCATTATATTTCGCATGTGCTCCGGATGCGTATTGGCGATGCAATAAAGTTAATTAATAATTCAGGTGATGAGTATCAGTCAAAAATTATTGAAATTAGTAAAAAAAGTGCGCGGCTAGAAATTGAAGGATCTATCCGTGTAACAAATGAATCACCGTTAACTATTAATTTGTGTCTTGCTGTAGCGAAAGGCCAGCATATGGATTTTTCTATTCAAAAAGCGGTTGAACTAGGTGTAAAAAATATAATTCCAGTTATCTCCAGATATAGTAATGTAAAAATACAGGATGATCGTGTGCATAATAAATTGGCGCATTGGAAAAATATTATAATTAGTGCAACTGAGCAGTGTGGTAGAAGCCATTTAACACGAATACAAAACCCGGTGTCATTGATTGAATGGTTGAATATAGGCGCATCTAAAACGCGATTAATATTGCATCCCGAGGGTCAACAGTCTATGTCACAGATCAGTCTTCCTGTTAGCGAACTGACATTAATGATTGGCCCAGAGGGTGGTTTTAGTGATGATGAGGTCGAGCAGGCGCAAGAAAGCGGTTGTATCCCAATGAACTTAGGCCCAAGAGTCTTGCGGACTGAGACTGCTGTTGTCTGTGCAGTAAGTAATGCCCAGCAGTTATGGGGAGACTTGAATTAAATATACCGAATACCCAAATGCGACGATCAAGTTGTATAATAAATAAAAACGCTAAAACCTATTATGACTTTAAACGAAACCGCGACAGTTCCACACCTTACCACGGCATTAACGGGACCTTTTCAGATTTTGGAACGGCAGGTGCTGGATAATCAAACGTGCATTGAAGCCTGGTTTAGAAATGCGTGGCGTGAGTCTCAGGCCCCATTTTATGCCTCTGTGGATTTACGAAATGCGGGATATAAAATTGCACCGGTAGATACAAACTTATTTCCCGCAGGCTTTAACAACCTGAACCCATCATTTGAAGCCTTGTGTATTCATGCGGTGCAGATGGCGGTTGAGACGATAGAGCAACCAATTGATAAAATATTAATTATCCCGGAAAACCATACACGCAATTTATTTTATATGGAGAACATTGCCAGTCTGCAATCTATGGTAGAAAAGGCAGGTTTTGAAGTCCGTGTTGGAAGTTTGAGTCCTGATTTGAATGAGCCGATGCGAATTGAACTTGAGTCATCACGTTCAGTGTTGTTAGAGCCCGTTAAGCGCGATCAAGATCGCATGCTTGTTGGTGATTTTAACGCGGATCTTATTTTATTAAATAATGATCTGGCGGCAGGAAAACCGGAAATATTGGAAGGTGTAGAGCAAGTGATCACGCCGCCTACAAGTCTAGGATGGTCGTCTCGATTAAAATCAAGTCATTTTAAGTTTTATCAGCAAGTCACACAGGAGTTTTCTGAATTAATTGGTATCGATCCATGGTTAATCGATCCCATGTTTCGTAATTGTGGTGAAGTTGATTTCATGAAGCGCGAAGGTGTTGACTGCCTGTCAAAAAATGTAGATGCTTTATTAAAGGCTATTCAGGCTAAATATGATGAACACGAGCTGGATTGTGAACCATTTGTTATGGTCAAAGCCGATGCAGGTACTTATGGTATGGGTGTGATGACGATACGAAGTACAGATGAAATAGCCGCATTGAACCGTAAAGAACGCACAAAAATGGCGACGACTAAAGAAGGACAAAAAGTCAGCCAGGTTATTATTCAGGAAGGAGTGTATACAAATGAAACCTGGGGTGAAGAAGGCGTCGCTGAACCCGTGGTTTATATGTTGGGGCATCAAGTTGTAGGTGGTTTTTATCGTGTTCATTCGAAGCGTACAGCAACCCAAAACCTGAATGCGCCCGGTATGCGTTTTGAACCATTGGCATTTGAAGATTGTTGTATTCTACCGGATCCAAAGCAGGATCCAGACTGTCACCAAAATCGTTTCTATACTTATGGTGTTATTGCGCGATTAGCCTTGTTAGCGGCAGCACGCGAAATCGTTAATGCTGTTTGATAATTTTTTTAACGTCACTAAAGTGTCGTCGACTTACAGATAACTCAATCGGCATGTCTGAAAGTTTAATGACGTGTTGGCCTTCGGTCGTCTTCCTGAGTGCTTCGATATGATTAATCGCAACCAGCGCGTTTCTATGGATTCGGATAAAATGATCCGAGAACTCCGCTTCCAGTGTAACCAGCGGTTCATCAATAAGTATTTCACCGCCTGGCCAGCCAGCAGTAACATATTTTTGTTCTGCTTTAAGGAAATAAATATTTTCTATCGCGATTAATTGAATATTGCCCTGAAGCATAGCGCTGAGGTGTGTGCGGACCGACGGTTTTTCTTTGTTATTGTTCAGCAAAGCTAACTTAGATTGGCTGACAACAGCGGCGCGTTCAATAGCAATTTTAAGCCGTTCTTTTCTGATAGGCTTGAGTAAATAATCAACTGCGTTAGCATCAAAAGCACTCAAGGTATGATCTTGGTATGCCGTTGTAAAAACTATCGCGGGAGGCGAATCCAGATGTAATAGATGGTTGGCAAGCTCCAGTCCATCCATACCTGGCATGCGAATGTCTAACAAAATTATTTCTGGTGAATGCGCTGAAATTTTATCCAAAGCATCAATACCATTAATTGCTTCGATAGTAATAGCATCCGGGTACAACTCGATCACAAGATCGTGCAGTCTTTCCCGTGCTAAAGCTTCATCATCAACGATCAGTATTTTCATGCTGTTTGTAAGGCAGTGTTAATTTAACGATGTAGAGTTGTTGCTCATTTTCAATAATCAAATCACTTTCTGCGCCAAAAATAGTAAGCAATCGTTGGCGTATATTATCTTGCGCATGCTTGTTCCCTTTATGCGTGTCTTCAACATTCTTGCCAGGAAAGGGGTTTGTGAAAGTGATAATAAGCTTTTCATTTTCAAATTTGCCAGAGATATTGATGGTGCCGCCTTCAGGTAATCGTTCTATTCCGTGGTATATAGAATTCTCAAGTAAGGGTTGAAGGCTCAGCGGAGGAACTAAAGCATTGTCAGGTAATGCATCAATATCCCACTCAACTTGCAACCGTTCACCCAAACGATGACCTTCTATTCGAAGATAATGCTCGCAGAGTTTCCATTCGTCAGCGATTCTATATAACTCGGTTGGTTCGAGTAAACTTGCCCGAAATAGATCGGCTAAATCTTCCACGGATTGTTCAGCCAGGTCAGGCGCCTTGCGTGTCAAACTGGCAATTGTATTCATACAATTGAATAAAAAATGCGGGCGTATTCGGGACTGTAAAGCTTGAAAGCGAGACATTGCTGTAGCCTCGATATTCTTACGCCATTGATGCTGAACGTACAAATAGCGCAAAACGATTACCCCAACAATGGCGGAAATACCCAATGAACGCATCAGGAATAGAAGATGTAGTTTTTGGTCAGGCGTGATCCTGCCCGGATAAACATATATCGCCCACCAGGCTAATTCTGTAATGATGAATGAAACCAATAGTATTATTAAGTAACTAACAGCAGCAGCCTGTTTTTCCGAGAGCGTAGCCATAAATCGTCTGGATATACAAAGGATGCCGACGCAGGTTAAGGCAATCCACTGTGTGAAAAGGGAATTCATTGCCAGATTAAACATCAAGTCAGGCGTGTATAGTGGCAATGCCAGAGTTAAAATGATTGCGAGCAATTCCGAGCTAAGTACAACGACAAATAAGACGTTCGTGCTGCAAAAGTTTGGCAGAAAGCTGTTGTTCTCTTGCTCGTTAAGATTTGGCATTTTTAATGCGTACTCATGTAATATGCGAGTTAACCATAAGTTATACTGTCCATTGTAAATAAATAATCACACTAGCACTAAAAATGAGCTCAAATAATACAGAAAAGCCCTGGGGCGGTAGATTTACATCGCCCACAGATAAATTTGTTGAACAATTCACCGAATCAGTCTCTTATGACCAGCGATTGGCTCATTATGACATCATGGGTTCAATAGCTCACGTACGTATGCTGGGCAAAGTAGGCGTTATATCTGGAAAGGAAAGTAATCAGATTATTCGTGGCTTGAAGAAAATCGAGAAAGATATCAAAGCGGGTCAGTTTCAATGGTTAACCTCCCTTGAAGACGTACACATGAATATAGAGACGGCCTTGGTAGAGAACATCGGCGATGTAGGTAAAAAATTACATACCGGACGTTCAAGAAATGACCAGGTTGCGACTGATATTCGTTTGTATTGCCGTGATGAGATTGACCTTATTAGTGATCAAATTAATGCGGTTTTAAATGCATTGGTAACGTTAGCTGAAGATCATGTTGATACCATCATGCCGGGTTTTACTCATCTACAATCGGCGCAACCGGTCACCTTTGGGCATCATTTACTGGCTTGGGCCGAAATGCTATTGCGAGATCGTTCACGTCTGCATGATTGTCGAAAAAGACTTAATTTGCTACCGCTTGGTTCGGCGGCGCTTGCGGGTACGAGCTATCCGATTGATCGGAATATGGTTGCCAAAGAGCTAGGTTTTGATGGTATAACGCAAAACTCACTGGATTCAGTCAGTGACCGCGATTTTGCAATAGAACTTACAGCAGTCGCGAGTTTGATCATGATGCATCTATCACGATTTTCCGAAGAACTGGTTACCTGGATATCTCAGGCCAGTGGATTTATTGATTTAGGCGACGCCTGGTGTACAGGCTCGTCTATTATGCCGCAAAAGAAAAACCCCGATATCCCTGAGTTAGTCAGGGGCAAGACTGGTCGGGTTTATGGTGATTTGATAGCATTACTTACCTTGATGAAGGCACAGCCGCTCGCATATAACCGGGATAATCAGGAAGACAAGGAGACCCTATTCGATGCTATTGATACGGTAAAAATGTCTCTGATCGCCTATGCTGGCCTGATACCAACGATCACAGTAAACCGTGAAACCATGTATAGGGCAGCGGCAGCGGGCTTTGCTACAGCAACAGATCTTGCAGATTATCTGGTTGTTAAAGGTTTGCCCTTCAGAGATGCGCATGAAGTTGTGGGGAAAGCAGTTCAATTTGCAATTCAGCACGATAAGGATTTGCCTGGGTTAACGTTACCTGAACTTCAACAATTCAGTAAGGTCATCAAAGATGATGTCTATACAGTACTAGAACTAGAAGGATCCGTGTCGGCTCGAAATCATGTTGGTGGTACGGCACCAAAACAAGTTAAGGCAGCGATTAAACGCCTTAGAAAAAAATTAAAACAATGACACAGGTAAAGTGAAATGAAACTTCTGATTAAACTGATTCTTGGCCTTGGTGTTTTAGGCATTATTGCTATAGGTGCGGTTGCTATTACATTGGCCTATATCGATCCTAATGATTACAAAGACACGATCGCGAGCAAGGTAAAGGATGAAACCGGCCGCGATTTACGTATAGACGGTAATATCGGTCTGACGTTTTATCCCTGGTTGGGGCTCGATGTCGAAGGTGTTAGTTTGAGTAATGCCAAAGGTTTTGGTGAAGCACCTTTTCTACAAACAAAGACCATCAAGGTCCGCGCAAAGCTGATGCCGCTCCTGCGTAAAGAACTGGAAATGGATACGTTGGTACTTCATGGCGCAACCATCAATCTGGCTAAAAATGCAGAAGGCGTGAGCAATTGGGATGACATGGTCAAGCCCAAGACCAAGACAAAAGAACCTGCTAGTAGTGATGAAGGTATGCCATTAGCAGCGCTGGTATTAGGCGGCATTGATATAAAAGACGCCAATATACATTGGAACGACATGCAGCAAAAAGTGGAATACAAAATCTCCGATGCAAATATCGTAACCGGAGAATTAAAGCTAGGAGAGCCCATTGATATTACAGCATCATTAAACGCCTCAGCGTCAAAACCAGCATTGTCATCTGCGATTCAGTTTAAAGGGACGGTCGCCTATGCAAATGGTGGCGATGTCTTGACCTTAAAACCAATGTCCCTGGAAGCTAAAGTTAAAGGAAAAGAAATACCCGGCGGAGCGGCAGTAATCAAGTTGAGTTCTGAGATTTATGTGGATGTTGATAAAGAAACCGCACAGATCAAAGATCTCATGTTCAGTGCATTCGATACTGAAATTAATGGCCAGATTGATGCAGCCGAGATACTTTCAGGCAAACCACAGATCAATGGTAATGTTGATGTCGCAGGAAAAGACCTGCCGCAGTTGTTCAAGATACTTGAGATTGAACCGCTTGCCAGTCAGTTAGCAAAAATGTCAGATAAGACCTTTAATTTGGGCGCGACATTTAATGTTGATATGGATAGAAGTGATATTGATATCTCGAAGCTGGATATTAATGTCTTAGGTAATAAAATTACGGCTGAAATAGCTGCTCGTAATATAAAATCTGATACACCTGCTGCGAAAGGGAGACTAAAGGCAAGCGGCCCAGATTTACCTACATTGATTAAAATAGCAGTACAGTTTACAGGTGATGGTTCGCAAGATTTAGAAACGCTCTCCAAACAGCTTAGTGCTGCACCAAAGGCGTTTGATGTTAGCACTGATTTTGATGCGGATTTAAAAACCGGCTCAGTAGATATTCCGAGTTTATCGATTAAGGCGCTAGGCCTGACCACGACAGCTAAATTAAATGCCAGACAGGTCAGTAGTGACACGCCTGCTATCAGTGGCGAATTACAAGCAAGCGGACCAGACTTGCCTTTATTAATTCAAATCGCAAGCGCCTTCCAGCCAAAGGACAGTGGCTTGCCTGCGCTTGCAGATGATTTGGGAAAGATAAAAGATAAGAAATTTAACGTCGACACACGTTTTAATGCCGATATGAAGTCTGGCAAGATAGATCTGCCTTCACTCGCTGCGAATGCGCTTGGTTTTACTGTTAGCGGAAACCTAAAAGGCGATAATATACAAAAAAGCAGCGGCAACATGGCGGGTAAGTTTTCTATTGTCAGTAAAACGCCAAAGCCTTTATTAAGAGCGGTGGGCCAAGCTGACCTTGCTGAGGTGCTGCAAACAATCGATCTTAATACAGGCATTAATGGCAATACGACAAACTTAAGTCTGAAGCCGCTTTCATTAGACGTCGTATTTTCAGGAAAGAAGATACCCAATTCACCAGTAAATTTATCGGTAAAAGCGGATTCAAGTATCAATCTTGAAAAGGAAATATTCGAACTGAGTGGGTTGAGTGTCGCTGGTCTTGGGCTTGATTTGCAAGGGTCCGTCAAGGCGACAAACTTTAAGACGGAACCGGCATTGTCCGGCAATATCGCTTTGGCACCTTTTGACTTACGCCAATTCATGAAGACTTTGAATCAGGAAGTGCCAGTAACAGCGGATCCAAATGTATTGAAACGTGTTGCTCTATCCTCCTCTTTTAGTGGAGTAGGCGCCAGTATCAACCTAAAAGGGTTAAAGGCTGAGCTAGATGAAACACGACTGCAAGGCGATATTAACCTTAAAAGCATGTCGCCTCTGGATATTGAATTTGGTTTAGGTGTTGATAAATTAAATGCTGATCGTTATTTACCTCCAGCAACAGATAAAAAGAAAACTAAAGCAGCAACACCCGAGACAGTTGCTGCCGGTGTCGCGACAAAAATACCTGTCGAAACCTTGCGCGCGATTAAGATAAAAGGTGATTTCGTTATGGGTGAGTTTGTTATATCAAATGCAAAACTCACAGACATGGAGCTAAGCATTCGTGCGGATCAAGGTGACATCAAATTAAACCCTATCGCTGCCAAACTCTATGAAGGTGCATATGTGGGTGATATATACCTTGATGCAAAAGGTAAAGAACCGAAGTTGACAATTAACACCAGTCTTACAGGTGTACAGACAGAACCGTTACTAACTGACGTGACAGGCAAAGCCGATTTGTTAGGTGAAGCCAATATTAAACTGGCATTAAATTCATCGGGTGCTGATACGAATGTTTTAAAGAGTCGCTTATCCGGTACGGGCGATATCGCATTTAATAACGGTGTATTAAAGGGAGTAGATATTGCCAAGACATTACGGCAGCTTGAAGTAATGATTGAATCCAAGCGCTTCAGTTCATTCGATACTAAGGGTGACACTATCTTTAATGCGCTAACGGCAACATTGGATATAAAAAATGGCATTGTTGATAATAACGATCTACTAATGGCCGCGTCCGGTTTTAAAGTTACTGGTAAAGGAATGTTGATCAACCTTAACGATGAGACATGGAAATATAATTTGAAGGCAGATGTCGATGCTGCAAGCGCTACATCTGGAGATCAACGCTACAATCTCGGGGGTTATGGACTGGCAATTAAATGTAGTGGAAAGATCGCTGACAAAAGATGTATACCTGATGTCGGTGATATAGCCAAGGCTGTGTTGAAAGGCGCCGTACAAGATAAAGTACAAGACGCGATTGGAGACAAGTTGGATAAGCTAGGTATTAAACTTCCAGGGCTTAAGAAAGAAGCGCAACCTGCGCCACAACAAGCAGCACCTGCCCCAACTCCGGAACAACAGCTTGCCGAACCTGCACCCACACCCACGGAAGAGCCACAACAAGCTCAACCAGCAGATCCTGTGGATGAGCTTATTAATGAAGGTGCGAAAAAGTTATTCGATAAATTGTTCTAGCTAATAAAGTCATGTCTGGCGATCAATTTTCAGATCGGCTATTAGTCTGGTTTAGTCAATATGGCCGGCATGATTTGCCCTGGCAGCTTAAACGCACGCCTTATCGTGTGTGGGTGTCTGAAATTATGTTGCAACAGACTCAGGTTGTAACGGTGATCCCGTATTTCAATCGGTTTGTTGAAAGCTTTCCTGATGTAGCCGCTTTGGCCAATGCCAAGCAAGATGAAGTTTTGCATCATTGGACTGGTCTTGGTTACTACGCGCGCGCCAGAAATTTACATAAGGCGGCTAATATCATTGCTGAACAATATGAAGGCCGATTACCTTCAAAACTTGAAGGTTTAATCAATCTTCCCGGTATAGGACGCTCAACCGCTGGCGCGATACTGTCTTTGGCAAGTGAACAACGGCATCCTATCCTCGATGGTAATGTGAAACGAGTCTTGAGTCGTTATCACGGTGTCGAAGGCTGGCCGGGCAAGAAAGAGGTTGAAACCAGACTTTGGTCATATGCCGAGCAACATACGCCTGTCGAATCTATTAGTAGCTATACGCAGGCTATTATGGACTTGGGGGCCACCGTTTGCATTCGTCGTAAGCCAGATTGCAACCAATGCCCGCTGAATAATGATTGTTTCGCCTTACAATCGGGTAGACAACATGATTTTCCCGGTTCTAAGCCAAAGTCACTCACCCCCAAACGCGAGACAATATTCGCTATTATTGAAAATAGCAGAGGCGAGATTTTGCTCGAACGAAGACCCCCGAGTGGAATTTGGGGTGGGCTATGGTGTTTTCCAGAGTTTTCAGTAGATCAGGCTATCGAAAGTTCAGTTATAGAAAAATACGGTTATAAAATAAAAACTAAAATTGAATATAAAAGCTTTAAACATACATTTACTCATTTCCACCTGTTGATAAAACCAGTTCATATCAAACTAAAAGGACAGACAAACAGAGTAAATGATGCAAAACTATCCACTTGGTTGAACCTTGATGCTGACCAGCAATTAGGTTTGCCTGCACCTGTGGTATCCATACTTAAAGAGATTAATAACAGTAAGAAGGTAGTTTTAGATGAGTCGGAATGTAAATTGTATCAAGCTTAATAAAGAGGCAGAGGGATTAGCGACTTTGCCTTACCCGGGAGACTTGGGAAAACGCATCTATGAACAGGTTTCTAAAGAGGCTTGGCAGATGTGGTTGGGACACCAGACAATGTTGATTAACGAGTATAGATTAACGCCAATAGAGCCTAAAGCACGAAAATTTCTTGAAGAAGAGATGGAGAAATACTTTTTTGGCGGTGGTTCAGAAGCACCCAAAGAATTCAATGCCCCAGAGTAATAAACCATAACTTGACGAAAGACGTTCAGACCGGTTTAATACGCGTCTTTTTTGTTCACCGTAATAATGGCCAGGTAGCTCAGTCGGTAGAGCAGAGGACTGAAAATCCTCGTGTCGGCAGTTCGATTCTGTCCCTGGCCACCATTTCTTACATTTCAGATATCTGTTTCGGTATTAAGAGAAGTTTCGCCTGAGTTATCGACTTTAGCCAGTGACTTTAACCTTTTGTCTTATGTACGAAGACACCATTGAAGTCATCACCTGGAGGTTCTTCAATATAGTGTTCACATCGTTCAATGTACATGTTGTAGATATTTTTATTGGTCTTATCAGGCCAGTTATCCTGGATATCCCTGAAGATTTTTAATGCGTCTTCAAACCTTGCTTCTTTATAAGCCTCGATGCCGCTATTGTAGTATTCCAGCTCATCCAATAGTCGTTGTTTTTCCACAGTACCACTTATATCACTCTCTGAACTCGAGATAATCGTATTACCTTCAACATCTGCATCATATGAAACTGAACGCGCCAAGTAGAGCGGCGTTTCCCATTGAGTTTTAGATAGATCGGCATAGTCGATTATCTGCCAAATCTCGACAGGAATTGACTGTCCTTTAACCGTAACAAGATCCAGGAATCTAAAGAGGTATTTATCTTGTGGAATGCGTTCTTTGACTTGTCCTGATATGTTGCACATAGAATTGTAATATTTACAAAGTGCTTCAAGGCGTGCGCCCAGATTGATAGGGTCTCCAATCGCGGTGTAGTCACTACGTCCACGGCTACCCATTTCGCCTATCGTTGCAACGCCTATGTTAATGCCAATGCCTATCTCTATAGGTTCAACGCCCATGTCTTCAGCCATCTTGCAGATATTAGTGAAACGTTCATCTTTTTTAACGCTTACGTTTAAAGGTGCAACAGCATGAATTTGGTCAAGTGTTGCGTCAACTGCCTTTTCTGTATGGTTTTTTACGGATGCTGGGGCGTTCCAGTACGCCATGATCGCATCACCGATAAATTTATCGACGGTTCCTTCATACTTCGTGATGATTTGAGTCATTTCATCCATGTATTGATTTAAAAACTGAATCAACGTATTGGCATCACCTGCCGCCTCAGAAATATTGGTGAAGTTACGAACATCAGAAAAAGTAACGGATATCTCATGTTCCTTGGCGATAAAAGCATCCTCACCATTAGCGGCATTTTTGATGATGTCTTCCATCACTTGTGGAGAAACTTTAGAAGCAAACTTGCCTCTGATGAGGTTCTTTTGTTTGGTTTCAAAGAAATAACCAGTAATGATTGATGCCAAGGCACCGAATATCAAAGTGAAAAGCGGATAGAAAATACTTAGGATAATTCCCTCAGTAAAGAGTAGATAATTAATGAAGTAAAGTAGTAAAAATGCTGTAGCGGCAATGATAAACGGGAGAATCAATACGCTGCTGTAACCGATAGCCACGACAACAAAAATTGCCACAATAAGAATGAGAGTTATATTAATCCCCGGTGCTATTGCTGCGGGGATATGAAGAAAATCGCCTGCAATGATGTTATCAATTACATTCGCATGCACTTCCACGCCTGGGTAAACAGCATCATAAGGTATGATTCTTAAATCAAGAAGGCCGGCAGCCGAGGTGCCGATAAGTATAATCTTGCCTTCTATGTCAGCTGGATTGAATTCTCCTTTGATGATATCAACCGCGGAGATGTATTTAAAAGTAGAAGATGGACCTCTGTAATTAACTGCAATCCGACCATATTCATCAGTTGGTATTTCTCGTCCACCAAGATTAATTGAGTGTACACCGAATGCATCATAAATGATCTCAACCTGCTCTTCATCGAAAGCCATACGAGTGAGTTCCAGCGCAAGTGAAGGATAGACATTGGAACCATATGTAAGTGCGAGTGGAACAGAGCGAATTATACCATCGCTATCAGGCCGGACATTAAAGAAACCACTGCTGTGTGAGGCATTCTGTATTATTGGGATATTAGTGATAACGCCATCTGCCTCTTCAATATATTCATGCTCCCCTTTGTTTATTTTGATAAAGGTTGCTGGAATTTTTGGAGCCTCTTTGTGTTTATGAGTTTCTCTTCCATCAAAATCAAAGGTGTAGCCCAGGATCGTCGGTGTTTCCGCTATTGCTGAGGCCAGCAATTCATCATAGTTAAGTTGCTTTTCTTTAGGCACAATATCTTCGATACCAAGCTCAGATATAACGCGATGCGGGGATGATTTATCAGGTTCTGGGAACATGATATCCAATCCTATTGCGCTAGCTCCAGCGCCACCTAAATTATTAATCATTTTGGCGACATCGTTACGTTTCCAGGGGAATTGTCCTATTTCCTTGATTGAACGTTCATCGATATCGATAATCACAACATGCCCAGTAGGCTCAATGGTGCCACGGTTGATAAAGAGCATGTCTCGCAGTTTGTTATCAAAGACTTCAAATTGTGATGGGATAAGGACATATATGGAGATAACTATTGTGGCAACAACGAGGCCTAGTCCGAAGTAGGTAAAGAACTTTTTCACATTAGCTCCTGTGTTTAAGAAGGCGCTTGAGAAAGAAGAGCGTGCTTCTCTATGGGATGATTATTGTTGCTACTAGCCCACTGAGCCAGCAGGCATAAATTTATAATGGCTATTATGGATAAAATGCGCATTTAATTCCACTTACGTGGGATCTTTATCAAGCGTAGTGCGAAAAAATTGATGGTATTAATTAATCCGGAAAAATCTGGTTACTTAACAGGTCTGCAATGATCAGGTTTTAGCTTTCCATTAGTTTTCTAAATAATTTGTCCAGTCAAATCGTTTGTCTGCGATTACAAGGAACTCAGGGTTCAGCAAGGATTCTTTAGAGTTGTATTCAAGTTGCTTATAATTTGTGTCGACTACAATCCCGCCTGCCTCTTCTACTATAGCTTGCGCTGCAGCTGTATCCCATTCTGATGTTGGTCCAAAACGAGGGTAGATATCGGCTTTCCCTTCGGCAACAAGACAAAATTTCAATGAGCTGCCAATTGATAGTATCTCAGGATTGTTAAGCTTTTCTATGAATGCGCTTTGTTTAGCATTTCCGTGTGAACGACTACCGGCAACAGTAACATTATTTGAATCTGTCTTTCTCACTGAGATTTGAGAAGTGACACCATTATGTTCATGTTTATAGGCGCCATGATTAAGGGCGGCTGTATAGCTAACACCCGTTACAGGAATGTGGATCGCTCCCAAAATGGAGTGGCGACCTTCAATTAATGCAATATTTACTGAGAACTCGCCATTGCGTTTTATAAATTCGCGTGTGCCATCCAACGGATCTACGAGCCAATATTGATTCCAGTTTTGACGTTCACTAAAGCTTATGTGTGATGATTCTTCGGACAGTACAGGAATGGAAGGCGTTAATTTTGTTAATTGTTCGCAAATCGTATTATGTGCCGCCAGGTCTGCCGCAGTCAGAGGTGAGTTATCCTTTTTATTTTTTACTGAAAAGTCGGTCTCATAGATCTCAAGAATCTTGTCACCAGCTAGACAGGAAATTTTTAGAATTTCAGAAGTAAGTTCACATAGTTCTTGATGATTAATTTCATTCATGTGGTCTGCTTTGTTATCCTTATAACTTATGGAATCTATTCTACCTGTCTTGAGACAACATGAAAGCACACATTAACTGGAGTACTATAAAAACTGTATTGTTGGATATGGATGGCACCCTGCTGGATTTATATTTTGATAATTATTTTTGGCAAGAATACTTGCCTGTGCACTGGGGCTCGCTGAACAACATGGATGCTGCAACTGCAAAGATACAACTTAAAGACTGGTATGAAAAAGAGGCGGGGACACTTTCCTGGTATTGTCTGGACTTTTGGACTGAGCGATTAAAGTTTAATGTATTAGATTTGAAGACTGATGTTGAGCATTTAATAAAGTATCGACCTCATGCAGAGACGTTTCTTCAGCGACTTGATGAATCAGACTACTCGGTAGTTATGGTGACTAATGCACATGAAGATCTTATCAAGATGAAAGCGGAAAAAACGCGTATCGATATTTTCTTTGACCAGATTATAAGTTCCCATGCAATCGGACATGCAAAAGAAGAACAGCTCTTCTGGGAGAAGTTGCAATTAGAGGTGCCATTTAACTGTGATGAGACACTATTGATAGATGATAATCTAACCGTACTCCGAGCAGCTAGAGAATTCGGAATTAAAAACTTGTTAACAATAGCAAAACCCGATAGCCAAAACCCTGAGCAGGAAACAGCTGAGTTTAATGTTATTCATTCATTTCAGGATCTGATCTTTTAGCGTTCTAGATTGAACCCATAACAAAAATCCCAAACTGTATGATTCAGTCTCAAGCCGCGAGCTTCATAACGGGTCTTGATGCGCCAGTTCGGTCTTGGTGAAGAATATAGTTTATTCCCCGATAAATTAATCAGAGCAGGGTCCGACTGGCATAGTTTCTGAATGTGTTTAGCATAATCTTGCCAGTCTGTTGCTATATGTAAACGCCCATGTGCGGTAATTTTCCTTTTTATTAGCGCGATCAATTGTTCATTAATAAGTCTTCGCTTTTGATGTTTTGTTTTAGGCCAAGGGTCAGCGAAAAAAAGAAACACCTGGCTTAATGAACGATCCGGTATTTGGTTTTGTAGTACATCAATGACGTCATTATTACTGATTTTTATATTTGTTAAGTTATTCGACTCTATGTTATTTAATAGTTGTCCAACCCCTGGGCGATGAACCTCGATCGCGAGGTAGTTGTTCTCCGGGTGTTTTAGGGCGTGACTAAATGTTGAATCTCCCGTGCCAACTCCGATGTCTAGAATGAGCGGTGCGCGGCGCTTGTATAAGGTTTGGAGGTTGAGATTATTAGAGTTGAAATCAATGCCATGTTTATCCCAATAGTTGTCTAACGCGTTTTGTTGAGAGCTAGTTAATCTTCCCTCACGTTTAACATAACTGCGAATGGTATTGCGTTTTGTTGACTTTTCTTTCAAGGAACAATGAGAGGTAGCGTGCAGAAAATTATTCTATATAAAAGAACTAAAAAAAGTGACCATCGATAGGTGATGACGCGCTGGCATAAGCCCGTCTGGGCATTCTACCGGCTAAATAAGCTTCACGGCCGGCCTCGATAGCTTTCCTCATTGCACTTGCCATTAATATCGGGTTCTTTGCTTCTGCTATGGCCGTATTCATTAAGACTCCATCACAGCCTAACTCCATTGCAATAGCAGCATCAGAGGCCGTGCCGACACCGGCATCGACCAGAATTGGGACACTGGCATTCTCAACAATGGTGCGAATGTTATATGGATTTCGGATACCTAAGCCGGAGCCAATCGGTGCCGCCAGAGGCATTACTGCAACGCAGCCCATTTCTTCAAACCGTTTAGCCATAATGGGATCGTCCGATGTGTAGACCATAACCTTGAAATTATCATCAATTAACTGTTTTGCTGCTTCAAGCGTTTGTGGAATATCCGGGAATAAGGTTTTTTTATCTCCAAGGACTTCAAGCTTTACCAAGTCATGACCGTCTAATAGCTCTCTTGCCAGCCTGCAAGTTCTAACGGCTGATTCGACATCGTAACAGCCGGCGGTGTTTGGCAAGATCGTATATTTGTCGGGTGATATAACTTCCAGGAGGTTAGGCTCATCCTTATTTTGACCAATATTGGATCTGCGAATGGCTACCGTAACAATTTGTGCACCGCTAGTCTCTATGGCAAGTTTTGTTTCTTCCAGATCTTTATATTTACCCGTTCCAACTAATAGTCTGGAAGAATAATCAGTGCCTGCTATTGAGATTGTGTCCGTGTTCGTCATATAGAGTTATCCGCCACCAATGGCTTGAACTACTTCAATATTATCGCCTGGTTGCAATGGTCTTTTATGGTATTCGCTTCTTGGGATGATGTGCTGGTTTATTTCAACCGCAAACTTACCTTCCAGATTTAGTCTCGATACTAATTTTGCTATGGTGAGATCTTGATCAATTGTGCAAGGATCACCATTAATTGTAACTTTCATTGGGTGTGTTGGTATTAATCAGAAAAGCAGATCAAAAATTGACTAATCAAGATCTATTTCCAGGCCTTCTCTTGCGACTTTGCATACCAGAGGTGCGCCCCGTTCCTGAATAATGAGCTGACATTTTTCATATATCTTATCGATAGCATCATCATCATTATAAGGGTCATGATGGTAGAGATATAATTCTTTAACCTTCGCATCAATTGCATAGTTAACAACATCAACATAACACGAATGACCCCAGCCGCGTTTAGTTTCATAATCTTCAGGGGTGTATTGTGCATCATGAATAAGGATGTCAGCACCGTGTATTGTTTTTAATTCGTACTCGTATTCTTCACGGTTCATATCTTCGAACATTTGTTGTTCTTCTTCGCTGAATTCAGTCATCTTTTGCTTGATTGATTTATCAAGGAACTGACACTCATTATCAGAGACATAAATAATGGTTTTGTTGGCCGCTTTGATCTTGTAACCATAAGTTACGCCAGGATGGTGTACGCTGTAATAGCTGATATCAATTGGGCCCACACTCAATTTTGTTTCTCGTGGATTAACATAGTTAATCTTGGCCATCCAGGTTTCTGTTCCGACAGGGAAATAAGGTGCTTGCATTTGAGAATCAAGCTTTTGTTTCATTTCCTGAATGGATTCACCCGGGCCGAAAAAGTTGATGTTCCAGTCGGGGATAAAAGCAGGCACAAAGAAGGGTAAGCCGCAGATATGATCCCAGTGATAATGTGTCAAAAGAATTAGTAATTCCTTATTCTTCGCTTCTGCTACAAGTCTATTGCCGAGTGGGATTATACCTGTGCCCGCATCACAGATCAGGACATGATCATCTACATTTACCTCAACACACGAGGTATTACCGCCAACTTTTAGATGCGTTGGAAAGGGTGCGGCATACGAGCCTCGTACGCCCCAAAAACGGAGATAGGACTTTGCCATGCGTTATATTTTACTAATTGTAAGGATTTTCTTTATTAATATAATTGGTGATTATATCGCTAATTGCCCGCATTGGCATCGGTTTGGTGATAAATTCTAATGCCCCGAGTTCATTAGCAACCGTTCTATCCTGCGCATAGTCTTTTGAGGTGATCATTATCACAGCAGTGTCACGATGCAATGGTAATCTTCTTAATTCTGATAAGAAGGTTAAGCCATCCTTATCAGGCATGATGATGTCGAGGAATAACAAGTCCGGCTTATTCTCGCCAAGGTATTCCATGGCGGCTTCAGCTGAGCCAAAACTGATTAAGTCTAATTTCAGATTTTCTGTGCTACGCTCAAAAAGTGCTCGCACAGTAGCATTATCATCTACTACCACTACTGTTTGTTTAGAGTCACTCATTTTAAGATTTAGCCTATATTCCTTTTATATATTTAGAAGTAAACTTATATAGTTATACTAACTTATTGATTTTTATTATTTACATCTGTTTTCAGCTATTTCATCCATTTTAGCTGATATTCTTATTTCCAGAATTATCATTGGTTTAGCTCGTATTTTCAGTGTAAATAGTACACTAAAATACTAATTGAGCCACACACTTTAATAGTGTTTCTGTTAACGTATTAATTTCGGTCGGTTTGCGGGTGTAGTTCAATGGTAGAACATCAGCTTCCCAAGCTGAATACGTGGGTTCGATTCCCATCACCCGCTCCATAGGTTAAGTACTAGTTCTGATTACTGTCCTGAGTAAGAATAGAGGTTGTATCTGCAAGGCGACCAATTAGTGTTTTTACGAATACTTTCAAAAATCGAAGCTGGGTCTTTTCTGCTGCTCTGTCTAAAGTTGATGCATTGACTTGTATAAGAGAAACATCACTCTTCGCTACGACAGAAGCAGAACGTTTTGCTTTGGCTAAATATCCCATTTCACCAAAACAATTGCCTTCTTGTAGAGAATCAATTTGTTGCCCATTCTTTTCAACAGTAACGACGCCTGACAAGATAATATAGAAAGAGTGGTCTTCCTCACCTTCTCTAATAATATGACTATTACTTGGGTATTTATGCCAATCGCAAGCACGGATGAGTTCCCATATGTCGGCGTCGGAGAAGCCATCAAAAAAACCCAGATTTTGTATAGACTCAAACTTATCGCGTAATGAATCCTGATTTTCTACATCATCAAGATCTTCATATATTAAAGCTAAGTCTGCGGCGAGATCCAGACCCATGTTATAGCGTTTATCCGGGTTTTTTTTCAGCATGCGTTTTAAGGCATACTCCAGCCCTTCTGGTACGTCGTTGCGAAATTCACTTAATGGAGGTGTTTTCTCTGAAGTTATTTTTTTACTGATTGCGCTGAGGCTATTCGCTTTGAACGGGTGATGCCCGGTTAGCATCTCGTACATGATGATTCCTAATGAAAAAATATCGGTATTAGTTGATATTTGCCATTCATTGATTTGTTCCGGCGACATATAAAGTGGTGAGCCCAGAAAGCCATGAAATTGAGTCTCCAGAAAGTCCTCACGAATGATCATGGCGATACTAAAATCAGCGATTTTAATATCTGCCGTAGATGTTTGTAGAATGTTCTCTGGTTTTATATCTCGGTGAATAATGCCCTGCCTGTGTGCATAATCGAGTGCCTTGGCAACCTTGTAAACGATACCAACCACCTCCCTAACAGAGAGAAGAGTATCGGGTTTACAATAACCGCCTAATGTTTTGGCGTTATGTATATATTCCATGACTAGATAACAATTGTCTCCGTCAATATCAGCATCGAATATTTTCAGTATACTAGGATGGTTTAATACACCTGCGGCCTGTGCTTCGTTAAAGAAGAGTTTTTTGAACCGTTCCCCGGTCTCTTCTTCTTTTACATATTGAGGGTGGGCAAGTTTTATGGCGACTTTTCTATCTGCAAAGGGGTCGTGCGCTGAGTAGACTGCGCCCATATTGCCGCGGCCGACCTCTTCTATAATTCTATATTTTCCTATCTTTTCCAGGGGTGTTGACATGGCCGATGGTGTTCCCGCCTTCTAATCAATAGCTGTTAATTAAAAATAGAATAGTACGGTGAAAGATAGTTATGGCTTGCTATATATCTTCCATCTTGAGTTTTAATAACATGAAATCCAGATCATTGGCTAATAATCTATCACGAGCTTGTTGCAATTTATTAGTGTTTTTATATGGACCAATTCTAACGCGATGTCGCACATCTTGGCCATTTATGACGACACGCTGAATATCAGCGGTTACGCCCATCATTGCCAGCTTGGCTTTTATTTCATCAGCAGCGCCAAATTGTTTGAAGGAACCAACTTGTAAAACAAACATAACAGGCTGATCGTTTTGTTGTGTACTAGTCGTTTCTTCTTCGACTGACTCCCATTCAGAAATATTAACTTCTTTATCGGGCAGTATTTTATAGAAATCGAATTGGGGTTCAGGTAGTTGGGCGATGTCCTCATTGTTATCTTCCGAGATGTTCGAGTCATCTACAACAGGACTGTTTACAAGTAAGGGGTTGGTTTTTTCGATCGAGGCACTGTGCTCATGAAAGTAAACGATTACAGCAATAAATAAACCCAGACTTAGGCCTGTTAGAAAAGAAAGTGCGCCACTAAAACGTTGTGTAAGCGGAGCAGGTTTTTTCGGTTTAATATTTTTATAATCTCTTGACACTACATTGCCTCTGGTGCACTCACGCCTAAAAGAGCTAAACCATTTTTTATCACTTGTTTTGTCGCCTCTATCAAGGTGAGACGTGCATTTCTGATTGCATTATCTTCAACTATAAATTGGTTTGCGTTGTAGTATGTATGAAAATCAGTTGCCAGATCTTTAAGATAATATGCTAACTGGTGTGGTTCATAAGTAATTGCCGCATTTTCTATGACATCGGGATATCTGGCAAGTGTCGCAAGCAATTTGATTTCGTGTGGTTCATTAAGACTTGAAACATTATTTAAAGCTTCGGCTTGTTGATATTTAATGCCTTTTTCGGGTAGTTGTCTAAAAACACTACATATTCGAGCATGAGCATACTGTATGTAATAGACAGGGTTGTCATTTGATTGCGACTTTGCCAGTTCCAGATCAAAATCAAGGTGTTGTTCGCTTTTACGCATAATATAAAAAAAGCGAGCAGCGTCTTTACCCACTTCGTCTTGAAGTTCTTTCAGAGTGATAAATTCCCCTGAACGCGTAGACATCTGTAATTTTTCTTTGCCGCGATACAGTGTTGCAAATTGAACTAATAGTATCTCCAGCTTTTCAGGCGAGAGTTCGAGAGCCTGCATGGAGGCCTTTACTCTGGCGATGTACCCGTGATGGTCAGCACCCCAAACATCAATGATCTTTTCAAAGCCACGTTCTACCTTTGACAGATGATAGGCGATATCAGATGCAAAATAAGTGGCCTGCCCATTCTCTCTGATTAATACGCGATCTTTCTCATCGCCGAGCTTGCTGGAACGAAACCATTTGGCGCCCTCTTTTTCATAGACCCAGTCATTTTCAATTAATTTTTCAATACACTGATTAACGGTATTGTTTTCTACTAAAGAGCGTTCTGAGAACCAGTTATTAAACTCAACACCAAAACCAATAAGATCATCTTTAATTGTGATAAGTATTGAGTCGAGCCCTGCATCGAATAATAGACGATAATTTTCTTCGCCGAGCTTATCGATACAATATTTTATTAAGCCATCGATTTTTAATTCGGGATCTTCTTCCTTATACAGCGGCAGGATGTCCGTGGCGGGGAGAATGAACTTCTCGGCTTGTTCTTTATGCAACTTAACAGCGATGTCGATTATGTAATCACCCTGATAAGCATTTTCTGGAAAAGGGATCTCTATACCATTGTGTTGTAAGTAGCGTAGCCATACACTGACAGCGAGAATATCCATCTGTCTTCCAGCATCGTTTATATAGTACTCACAACTAACATCAAACCCTGTTTTTTTAAGCAGGCTTGCAACTGCCGCGCCATAAGCAGCACCACGGCCATGACCGATATGTAAAGGCCCGGTTGGATTTGCTGAAACGAATTCAATTAAGGTTGGGATGTTTGCACCAACTATAGAATCACCATAGTGGAACCCGGCTTTTAAAATTTCGAGGACGGTTGCCTGATGAGCATTTTGTTTTAGAAAAAAGTTAATGAAGCCCGGCCCTGCAATTTCAACCCGTTCTAATATGTCAGATTCAGGAAGCTGTTCGATTATGTTTTGTGCTAATTGGCGCGGATTAGTTTTGGCCGTTTTTGCTAAGGTCATTGCGATATTGGAAGCAAAATCGCCATGTTCTGAGCCACGAGAGTTTTCTATCTTAATTACAAGATCACTACTTGCAGGTATTATTTCTTTTGACTCTAGTACCGCTAAAGATTGGAGGAGTAATTCTTGAATTTGCTTTTTCAATTTAGGGCGTCTCAAAAAAGTCACACATTGTAGAGTGTTTAATAGCTTAGGAGAAGGCAGGACACGGTTTATTTGACGACAGTTAAGCCAAGACTCTCCCAGTTTTGCATGCCGCCGCGGTACCATTTTAATTTATTAGCAGGATAACCAAACCTCAATAAGGTCTTAATATTAGAAGGCGATTGTCCGCACCACTGTCCATTACAAAACAGAACAAGAGTCTTGGCATTGGAAAAATCCCATAGCCCTTCAATACTAATTGCGCCAAACCGGTTTTCTAATATGTCAGCTATTTGAAATGGATCGGCGCCAGCTTCTTGTTTTAACATGGTCCATGGAATGTTAGATGACCCTGGGATAGTGCCTTTTTTTACCCATCCTTCAGTACGAGAATCAATAACTAAAATAGAATCGTCACCATTTGATCTGCGCTGCAAATAATCCAGCATTTCTAGTTCACCAATGGTTTCGACACCTTCAGCAAGTTTTCCTGGCTGGATACAAAATGGTGGACATTTTCTGGATGTCTTGGCGTAGACTGGGTTGATAGTGTTTTCGGAAGTTTGATTTCTTTGTATTCTGATGATCTTGCCTTTATGACTAACATCTACAAAGTCTATTTCATTGCTGATTTTTACATCCAGCTCAGATGATGAAAACACTGGGCTGCATGCCAATGAAGTCAGAACGATGATAAGTAAATAATATTTTTTCATAAGATTTTGTTAAGCCATATCCTGGGGGTCTACGTCTAATGACCAGCGCACTTTTTTTGAGTGTTTACTCTTTTCCAGATTCTCCAGCCAGTTGTCTAGTTGAGCATGTAAAGACTTCCTGCTATCAGACTGGATAATTAATTGATAGCGGTAGCGGCCGCTACGTTTTTCAATCAGCGCAGGAATAGGTCCGAATAATAATAATTTGTTATTAGTAAGTTGGTTTAATTGCATTGTGGCATCATTAATAAATTGTTTTGCGTCATTGCTATTATGTGCTTCAGCTCTCAAGAAAACCATATATGAATATGGAGGTAACGACGAGTGATCTCTTTCTTGCAATAGAGAATTACAAAAATAGTTGTACCCGTGTTCAATGAGTTGTTGAAACAATGGGTGTTCAGGGTTATAGGTCTGTACAATCACAGTCCCTTCTTTAACGCCTCTGCCAGTTCGACCACTGACCTGCATAAAAAGTTGCGCTAATCTTTCGCTAGCTCGGAAGTCAGTTGAAAATAAGCCGCGGTCTGCATCGACTATGCCGGTAAGTGTGACATTTGGAAAATGATGACCTTTAGCAAGCATTTGTGTGCCTATCAGTATATCTATCTCGCCAGAGTGAATTTTTTCCAGATAATCATGCATAGCATTTTTCTTACGTGTTGTATCACGATCAATTCTGGAAATGGTTGCTTTGGGGAATAAGCTCGAGAGGACTTCTTCGATGCGTTCTGTTCCATGACCCATAAGTAATAAAGCTTCGTTGCAATCCGGGCATTGTTCAATGTGCCGTTTAGTTACACCACAATGATGACAAACAAGGCGATTTATATTTTTGTGATAGGTATAAGGTAAGTCACAACGTGTACATTCAGCTTTCCAGCCACAACTATGACAAAATAGATGTACGGCGTAACCCCTACGATTTAAAAACAATAGCACCTGATTCTTATTATTTAAATGTTTGGTAATTTCGTCTACCAAGGTTTGTGATATAGGGCCGTGCATTTTTTTACCACGAATATCCAGTAAACGATATTTGGGTGGTTTTGCATTTGCTGCTCTGGTCGATAATATTAAGTGTTTGTAACGATCCTTTTTAACGTTGTATAGAGTTTCTAATGAAGGCGTTGCTGAGCCAAGAATTACTGGCACCTTGTCGCGGGACGCACGTGTTATAAGCATATCTCTGGCTGAATAACGAAAGCCGTCTTGCTGTTTATAAGAGAGGTCGTGTTCTTCGTCGATAATATATAGACCAGGATTTGCAAGTTCCGTCCAAATAGCAGACCGTGTGCCTATTATAATCTTCGCTTTACCTGACCTTGCCGCTAACCAATGTTGGGTGCGCTCCGTATCAGACAGCCCTGAATGCTGGATGGCAATATTGACTTCAAAACGATCTTTAAATCGCTGTATCTGTTGAGGCGTTAATCCTATCTCAGGCAATAAAATCAGACATTGCTTGCCAGCTCTAATGACGCTCTCCATTAGCGTCATGTAGACTTCCGTCTTTCCACTCCCGGTTAAACCGTCCAGCAAAAATATAGAACCATTATCTATAGACTTTAGAATTTCATTTGTTGCAGATTTTTGATCTTTGTTTAGTTTGAAAGGACTTTTGTTTATTTTTAAAGCACTGTCAGAGTCACCGCTAGTCTTTTTTGTAACTAAACCTTTGTCCTCAAGAGAAAGAAGTGATTGTTTCGACCTTGAATAAATTGAGTATATTTCTTCCTCGGTAGCAGGTATTTTTCTTTCTTGTAAATATTTTAACAATTGTGATTGTTTAGGAGACTGTTTCATGAGGCTAGCTTCAAAGACAACCCCTTTTTTTGTTAGGCCCCAGAATTTCTCATCATATTTAGTTATGGAGTTATTTTTTCTCAGTGCTGAGGGCAAAGCTGAAAAAATGACTTCCCCTATAGGGTAATGGTAATAATTGCTTGCCCATTCAAGCAAACTCAAGTGCTTTGAACCAATTACAGAATGGCGATCAATAACATGATTGATTTTTTTTAATTTATTGTATGGGAAATCACTTTGATTACTTAGAGCTACTACAACGCCTGTTACATCTTTGCGTCGCCCAAATGAGACCGAGACACGGAGTCCAGGTTGTAGATTGTTTAAATTAGACGCATCGTCTGGCAAATAATCAAACAAACGTCTTAAAGGTGTCGCGATTGCAACTCGCAATATCAATGGGTGCGCTATCATAGATTTGTTGAATATTTACTGATCATCGATCAGCCTTTTTACATCGTTTAAAGTTGCGCGTTTCATCGGGCGTTGTGTGATTGGATCCAGGGGCGCGTTTCTCTGGAGTTTATACGGCAAAATTATAAGGATAATATTTATATTGCCAGCAATAAATTTCAATGCCGTGAAATAGATATGATTACTCTTTTCTATTTTCAATCGGCGCTCACAAAGTGATGTTGGAATGCCATTGTTTTCCAGATAAAGAGAAATGACTTCAGGTGCGTCAGAAAAAATATGAATAATAATTTCAGAGTTTTCATTAGCCGTGCCGCTTAATACAGAACCTGCAAGCAAAGGATTGTATTCAACGAGCAATAGCATTGTTCTGTATGCTGTTTTCCTGAACTCAAAAATTATCTGTTGTTGTTTTTCGTTTTGAAAAAGTGATTGATATTCAATCAGTGCAACTTCAATCTCACTATTACTGGGCAGTAACCGCTTATTATTAACGTTTAATTGTTGAGCGGCCTTTTTTTTTGCCAATAAAAAGTCTTCCAGCCCTTCTTGCGCGACCAGTTTGGCGGCTGCATGGGCAATACTTTTTCTTATGCGGTCGTCAGCGGTAAGACGCATTTTTATAACGGCGTAATTTAGAATAACTGTTCTGGGGTAGATGCCGCTTCATTATCTTGTATGAAGACATCGGGTTGTTTTGTTTCCGTTGTTGATTGTGGCGCATGTTCTAAGCGGAATACTTCGAAAATTGCATTTGGATTACTGGCATGTGCTAGTTGTCCGGTTTCAGGGTCTATGCGAACATTTACCAGGCCTTCTGGCCTCTCCATGATTGATTCGGGCATGCCTTCAAGCGCAACTCTCATGTATTCAATCCACATAGGCAGCGCTGCACTTGCTCCGGTTTCCCTGCTACCTAGAGGTTTAAATTTGTCGAAACCAACCCAGCAGATAGTGACAATATTTGAGTTAAAACCGGAGAACCAAGCATCATGTTGGTCGTTTGTTGTACCGGTCTTTCCTGAAAGGTCTGTGCGTTTTAATTGTAGTGCGCGTCGACCGGTGCCATTTTTTATAACGTTGCGTGTTATCGAGTTCATGATCCAGATATTCCGAGCATCTACTGTGCGTGGAGCATATGATTTTTCAGGGTCCAAGGTTTCTTCGGGTGCAGGAGCTATTATTTCTTCCTCTTCCGATAGTGTATCTGGTTCTGTTGTATCGATTAATGTGATTGATGCATCTTTAACGCACTCATTACAGACTACTAATGGTTCTGCCCGAAATATGACCTCATTATTGTAGTCTTTAATCTGGTTTATATAGTACGGATTAATTAAATGCCCGCCATTTGCAAAAACACTATAACCACGGGCTAGTTCCCATGGGGTTATTTCAGCGCTGCCTAGAGATAAAGACAGGTTGTGAGGTAGTTGGTTTATATCAAAGCCAAATTTTTGAATATGTTCAAGTGCAAATGGAACGCCTATAGCATGTAATAATCTTATCGACACAAGGTTTCGAGAATGCGTTAAAGCGACTTTTAGTCGGGTCGGGCCGTAACTTTTTCTACTGTAATTTTCAGGTCGCCAGTCATCTTCAATTCCAGGATCATCAAATACAATAGGCGCATCATTAATGATTGTTGCTGCGGTCATCCCTGCCTCGATCGCTGAGGAATATATGAATGGTTTGAAACCAGAGCCAGGTTGTCGTCTTGCCTGAGTGATGCGGTTAAATTTATTTTTATAAAAATCAAACCCTCCTACCAGTGCGAGCAGCGCTCCATCATTAGGCGAGAGTGAAACCAGTCCGCCTTCGACGTCAGGTATCTGTGAGAGCGCCCAATCACCAGTCTCAGTCTCAATTAGACGTATAACATCTCCTGGAGATAAAACCTCGGCTGCTGTTTTGAGAGCTCTGCCACGGCGATTTTCCGTAATATATTTTCGTGCCCACTCGAGACCGTCCCAGTTTATTTCAACCTGGCCTATCCCTGTGATATAGACGCTTACAGATAGCTCATTGACATGGGTAACCAGACCTGGATAGAGACTCCCCAGTGTTGGAAAACTTTTAAGTAAGGCTTCAATCTCTTCTTCAGTCTTGTTTTGTATATCTTCTATATGATGCTCTGGGCCACGATATCCATGACGTTTATCATATGCGAGCAAAGTATTTCTTAGCGCCAGGTTGGCAGCGTTTTGATTCTTGTCACGAATGGTCGTTGTTACTGTTAATCCATTGCTATAGGCCGCGTCACCTTGTTGATCAGTTAAATCAGCACGAACCATTTCTGCTATGTAAGGTGCTTCAAGATCTATCGATGCAGAGTGCAAAGAAGCACTAACAGGGGCATTTAACGCAAGCGTATATTCCTCTTCAGTAATATACGAAAGCAATAGCATTCTTTGTAAAACATAGTTTCTCCGTATTAATGCCCGTTCTGGATTACTTATCGGATTAGTTGTCGAAGGTGCTTTAGGTAGTCCGGCAATCATTGCGATTTGCGGCAAACTTAAAGAGTTGATATCGACCCCGTAATAGACTTGAGCCGCAGCGGCAACTCCATAAGCACGTTGTCCTAAATATATCTTGTTAAGATAGAGCTCTAGAATGTTATCTTTACTAAGCTCTTGTTCTATTTTGAACGCGAGGAATATTTCATTAAGTTTTCTTAAGTAGGTTTTTTCACGACTTAGGAAAAAGTTTCTGGCGACCTGCATTGTAATCGTGCTGCCGCCTTGCTTTTTTGAGCCCGTTTTAACTAATGAATAGACAGCTCGCGCAATGCCTTGCCAATCAACGCCGGGGTGAACATAAAAACGATCATCTTCCGCAGCAAGAAATGCTTGGGTCAACTTTGGTTGAACTTCAGTGATGTCTATTGGAGCACGCCTTTTTTCACCGAACTCAGCAATTAAAGATAAGTCCTCGCTATAAACTCGTAGAGGCACCTGTAGTTTTACATCCTTTAAAGTGTCTATATCTGGTAGGCCAGGCAGCACATACCAAGACACAATTACGACTGTAATTATGCCTAAAACCATTATTGAAAGGAGAAAATTAAAGAAAAAACGCAACATCTTGTGTAGATAATATCTCAATTGCGCAATATGTTCTGTTTTTTTCACAAAAATGTAAAATTGAATGCATTACGTTAAAAAACCCCAAAAACCTATTGTTTTTTAAATTTCTCTTGGCTATAGTAACCAAAGTAAGTTAATGTTGTATTACATATATGGCATATAACTAATGACTTCAAAAGGAAAAAATAGTGTTTTCGTTTAATAAAAAGTCAGTTCCAATATTAGGTGTCGACATAAGCGCAACTGCAATAAAGTTGCTTGAACTTAGCCGCAGCGGGAGTAAATACCGTGTGGAAAGTTATGCGGTTGAGGCACTTCCACCTAATTCAGTCTCAGATAAGACTATAAACGATATTGAGCAAGTCGGCGAGGCTGTAGCTCGTGCAGTCAAAAAGGCAGGCACGCGCACTAAACAGGCGGCAGTTTGTGTCGCAGGCTCATCGGTTATTACAAAAGTAATCAGTATGCCGGCAGGTTTATCTGACGATGAAATGGAAAATCAAATTCAAGTTGAGGCCGACCAATATATTCCGTTCCCCTTGGAAGAAGTAGCGATGGACTTTGAAGTGCTTGGTGGATCTCAAGAAGGAGCGGATAGAGTAGATGTCTTGCTCGCAGCGTCACGTAGTGAAATCGTAGATAATGTTGTCGCTTCAATTGAGTTAGGCGGTCTTTCAGCCAAGGTCGTTGATATAGAAGCCTTCGCTATCGAGAACACCATAGATTTAATGAGTAAAGATTTTCCAGCAGGCATTTCCAAGGATGCAATAGCTGTTGCTGATGTTGGCTCCGCTGTTACTACCTTCAGTGTTATGGAAGATATGAAGATTATTTATTCGCGTGAAGAGACTTTTGGTGGGGCACAATTAACCGAAGATATTCAACGACGATATGGCTTGTCCTATGAAGAGGCAGGTTTAGCAAAGAGACAAGGTGGTTTACCTGATAATTACGAGCCTGAAGTTCTGGAGCCATTTAAAGAGAACATGGCTTCACAGATTGGGCGAGCATTACAGTTTTTTTATGCATCAAGCCAAATAAGTGATGTGGATGTCCTTATCCTGGCTGGCGGTTGTTCTTCTATTCCAGGCATAGCTGAATTAGTCGAGTCAAAGCTAGGCGTTAAAACAATGATAGCAAATCCATTTGCAAACATGGCCGTCGCATCGAAGATCCCGACAAAGAATCTTACAAATGATGCTCCGGCAATGATGATTGCTTGTGGTTTGGCTTTGAGGGGGGAGGGCTAATGTCAACAATTAATTTACTCCCTTGGCGCGAGACACGGCGCAAGGAATTACAGACGCAATTTTTAATTGCCTTGATGGTTGTAGCTGTAATAGGTTTAGCCGTGTGGGGTGCTGGACATTATTTTCATGTGCAATTGATAGAGGTTCAGAATACTCGAATTGCATTTATAGAGAAAAACATAGCTGAAGTAGACAAGAAGATTGAAGAAATTAAGCAGCTCGAAAAAGAGAAAGAACGATTGCTGTCCCGTATGCGCGCTATTGAGCAATTACAGGGTAATCGGCCACTGATAGTCCGGCTTTTTGATGAAATAGTGAACAGTCTGCCCGATGGCGTGACTGTTTCCGATATTTCACAAAAAGGTGGATCGGTTACGATAAATGGTTTGGCCCAATCTAATGCACGTGTTTCATCTTTCATGAGAAAACTAGAAAGCTCTGATTGGTTAACAAACCCTAATTTAAAGGTTATTAGAGAGTCAGGTGCTGCAGGCGGAGCGAAGCAGATAAACAGCTTTACCCTTACCTTTTCACAAGTGGTACCTAAGGTGGAGGCTGAAGATTCATGAGTTTCGTAGATGATATCAATAATCTAGATCCCAATAATCCTGGTGTCTGGCCTATGCCTGTCAAAGCGGTTGTCTTTGCTGTTGTGTTCGCTGCAATAGTCTATGCAGGGTGGCATTTCGATATAACAGTACAGCGTGAAGCATTGTTTGCCCTGGAAAAGAAAGAGCACGACCAGTTAGAGATTTTGGATGTAAGGCAAAAAAAGGCTGCGAACCTCGACGCCTTGAAAGAACAAATGAAAGAAATGCAACAAAATTTTGGTGACATGGTTCGACAGCTACCCAATAAAACCGAGGTGGCAGGCTTGCTAATAGATATTTCTCAAACAGGTTTAAGCGCCGGTCTAGAATTTAAATTGTTTGAGCCAAAAGGTGAGGCGCCTAGAGAGTTCTATGCTGAGCTACCTATTAATATTTCAGTTGTTGGTGGTTATCACCAGTTTGGCGAGTTTGTCAGTGGAATAGCTTCTTTGCCAAGAATTGTAACTACGCACAATATATCTATTGCTCCGGTTAAAGATAAGACTGTTGACGGGGTGCCTCTGCTCGAAATGAAGGCAGTTGCAAAAACATATCGCGCACTTGAAGAAGAGAATTAATATGACATCTCGTATTCAAAAAAATAAATTCATAAGAACACTCCTGTGCTTATCAGTTATTACAACATTATATGGTTGTGTATCAAGAGATATTAGTGACTTGGATAGCAAGGTTTCTGGCATTATGGCGAGACCCGGGGGGCGTATAGAGCCACTCCCGGAAATAAAGCCTTATGAAGCTTACGCTTATCAATCCGGGCAAGTGAATGGTCGCAATCCGTTTAAATTATTTTTTGTACTTGATAAGCCAGAGATCGCAGAAGGCACAATCGATGATGGCTTGACTGAAGAAATGGAGCGTGAAATTCGAAATCGAAATCGAGAAGAACTTGAGCAGTTTGAACTGGATAGTTTGCGCATGGTTGGAACGCTTGATAACGATAATAATAATTGGGGAATAGTTCTTGATCCAGATGGCGTCGTTCACCGAGTAAGCGTTGGTAATTATCTTGGCGTGAACATCGGAAAGATTATTAATATTTATGAAGATCGAATAGAACTTAGAGAGATTGTTCAGGATAGCAGTGGTCGATGGGAAGAACGGGAAGCAGCACTTGCTCTAATCGAAGAGTAATCTGACTACGAGGTATTAAAAAATGGTTACCAGCAACAGCATTACATTTAATTTCAAAGGTTACAAAACCATGATAACTAAATTAGAAAAATTCACGCGTATGATCTTGCTAGCGATTTTAGGCTTAATGAGTGCGTCCGCTTACGCTGTTTCACTAGATAATGTGAGTTTCGCATCATTACCAGGGGAACGTGTGCAGATTAAACTTATGCTATCGGAAGCGTTGCCCGCTGACCCGTTAAATTTCACTATAGATAACCCCGCTAGAATCGCAATTGATTTTCCAAACACAACATTAAATCTGTCAGAAAAATCGCAAACTATCGGATTAGGTATGGCTAATAGCTTGAGCGCTGTTGAAGCCGCGGGTAGAACAAGAGTAGTAATTAATTTGACGCGTTCTGTTTCATATGATGTTGCTGTTGAAGGTAGTGCAGTTATATTAAGTTTGGATAGTGGTATAAGTGATTCGACAGCATCAGTTTCCAATACAACATCTGTAGCTTCAACGGGGAGTATAGATGGCGTTGACTTTCGTAGAGGTGAAAATGGCGAAGGCAGGGTGATTGTTAAGTTATCTAACCCATCAATTCCTATAGATATGGGCGTCGAATCTGGAAAGGTAGTTATAAATTTTATCGATACACAATTACCTGCAAACCTTGATAGAAAGCTTGACGTAATTGATTTTGCTACGCCAGTAAAAGAAATAGATACCGTGTCTAATGGCAATAACGTAAAGATGACAATTAGTGCTGTATCAGAGGATTATGACCATTTGGCATACCAATCTGAAGATCAATATACAATTGAATTCAAGTCGATAAGCAAGGAAGAAAAAGAAGAGCAAAAGAAAGATAAATTTGGTTACACGGGTGAACGTCTGTCATTAAATTTTCAAAGCATTGAAGTCAGAGCAGTATTGCAGTTGATTGCCGATTTTACAGGCCTGAATATGGTAACTAGTGATGCTGTTGGCGGTACTGTCACGCTTAGGTTAAAAAATGTTCCATGGGATCAAGCGTTAGACATCATCCTTAAGTCTCGTGGCCTGGGTATGCGTAAAGCTGGAAATGTAATCATGGTTGCGCCTTCTGAAGAACTTGCCGCGCGTGAACGTCTCGAGCTTGAAGCAAACCGTCAGGTTGAAGAGCTGGCGCCGTTACGCACAGAGTTTGTTCAGATTAATTATGCAGATGCAGCAGATTTAATGGGTTTGATCCAGGCGGAAGAGAATAACCTTCTATCAGACCGGGGTAATGTTTCAATCGATGCAAGAACCAATACACTTATAATTCAGGATGTCGCGAGTAGTTTACAGGAAGTAAGAGGATTAATATCTGAGCTTGATGTAGCAGTAAGACAGGTATTAATTGAATCACGCATCGTAAATGCTGATGAATCATTCGCTAAAGATATCGGCGTTAGGTTTGGATATAGTAAACATACCAAACAAGGAACACAGGATAGAGCAACAATTGGTGAAAATGGACAGGGTGATGCTTTTGCCTCAATTGGTGGTGGTCAGACAGGTACGACTGATTTTGGAGGCACAACTTCAGCGAACAGCACAGGTAATGAAAACTTAATTGTTGATTTACCAGCAATACCTGCGGATGCTGCCTCTTTAGCATTAGCGATAGGTAAGGTCGGTTCATATTTATTACAATTAGAACTTTCAGCACTCATAGCAGAGGGGCGTGGTGAAGACATTGCCAGTCCTCGCGTCATCACATCGAATCAGAATGAAGCAGTTATAGAGTCTGGTGTTCAGATTCCATATCAGGAAGCATCTTCAAGTGGTGCGACTAGTGTTTCGTTTCAGGATGCAGTGTTGAGTCTTCGTGTTACACCTCAGATAACGCCTGATGATCGCATCATTATGGACTTGGAGGTTAATCAGGATACTGTCAGTGGTACTACTGTATTAGGTGTGCCAGCGATTAATACTCGAAGCGTTACGACGCAGGTATTAGTTCAAAATGGCGAAACAGTTGTACTCGGTGGTGTGTATAGTTCTTCAGAGAGAAAGTCTGTTGATAGAACGCCATTCTTTGGGGACCTTCCGTATGTAGGGTTTCTGTTTAAAAGAACAGACATCAATTCAGATAAAAGTGAATTGCTGATCTTTATTACGCCAAAAATACTGAAAGATAGTCTTACGATTTAATAACAATAATAATCGTTACACTATTAAAGGGATGTGCCCATAAGGGTATCATCCCTTTTTGTTTTTATATAACCTGTAAAACCTATTCATCAAAGCAAGCTGATTATTTTTAAATAAACTCAGTCGATCAAATATAGTGACTAATACAAATAACATTATACTGATTGGCCCTATGGGCGCAGGAAAGACTACCATTGGCCGACAATTAGCCAAAAAATTATCAGTTAGGTTTTTTGATTCTGATCATGAAATTGAAAAGCGCACTGGTGTAAAAATATCTCTAATATTTGAGATTGAAGGTGAAAAAGGATTTAGACGTCGAGAAACTCAGGTTTTACGTGAATTGTCTCTAATGAATAATATAGTCTTGTCTACTGGTGGGGGCGTTGTTTCACAGGCAGAGAACAGAGAAATACTTAAAGGAAATGGTTATATTATTTATTTAAAATCTAGTCCGGAGATGTTGCTTAAAAGGACAGCAGGCGATAAACGCAGGCCATTGTTACAAGGTGATAACCAACTAGAGCAAATAAAAAAAATTCTTAATGAAAGAGAGCCTGATTATATAGCTATTGCAGATGAAATAATTGATTCTGAAAAACTGAGTATCAAGCAAATAATTCAGAAAATACTAGAGCAGATAAAAAAAGATGACAATGATCGAAGTTGATTTGGGCGACCGCAAATATCCAATTTATATTGGAGATTCAGTCCTGTCCGAGCAGGAGTTAATTGATAAACATATTGTAAGCAACCAGGTTTTAATCGTAACAAATGAAAAAGTTGCTCCCTTATATTTAAAGTATATTGAAGAAAGATTATATGGCCTCAATCATGATGTGTTGATATTGCCCGATGGTGAGAGTACTAAGTCATTAGATAGCCTGAACCAAATCATCACGCGGTTAATGGAAAAGAAATATAGTCGTACATGTATATTAATTGCATTAGGTGGTGGGGTAATTGGAGACTTAACTGGTTTTGCAGCAGCGTGTTATCAACGCGGTGTAAAATTTATACAAATTCCTACAACACTTTTGGCACAGGTAGACTCCTCTGTTGGTGGTAAGACTGCTGTTAATCATCCGCTTGGTAAAAATATGATTGGTGCCTTTTACCAGCCATCTGCGGTTCTAATTGATACGAGTGTTCTGTCTACATTGCCTGAAAGAGAGTTTTCCGCAGGCCTAGCAGAAGTTATCAAGTATGGTTTGATTAGAGATAAGCCCTTTTATGAATGGCTTGAAGAAAATATCGAGTTAATCATGAACAGGGATAATAAAGCGCTCACCTATACCATAGAACGTTCATGTGCTAACAAGGCCGAAGTCGTTGCTGAAGATGAAAGAGAGTCAGGTGTCCGGGCGATATTGAATTTGGGGCACACATTCGGACACGCTATTGAAACAGCACTATCATATCAGGGCTGGTTGCATGGTGAAGCGGTTGGTTGTGGCATGTTGATGGCGGCGGATTTATCGATGCGCCTTGGTTTAATGGAACAAGAGCAAGCCGACAGAATTAAATCATTATTAGTTCGCGCTAAACTACCTACTAAAATTCAAAAAGGGATCAAGCTCAAGCAAATGCTTGAGAATATGAAAGTCGACAAAAAATCCAGAGACGGGGTTTTATATCTAATATTGCTGAACGATATAGGCGATGCAGTTATTACATCTGACTATACTGAGCAGGCATTGGCGGAAACGATTAATCATTTTTTAGAATGAGAGGTTAACGGTGGTAAATGACCTGGCCATTTATGCGGCACACTCGGAAAAATCGAAAGGGCGTATTCACAAGGATGATGAAACGGCATATCGAAATCAATATCAACGCGACCGCGATCGCATTATTCATTCCTCTGCTTTCCGGCGACTAGAGTATAAAACACAGGTCTTTGTAAACCATGAAGGCGATATGTTTCGTACACGTCTTACACATTCCATCGAAGTTGCTCAAATTGGCAGAACGATAGCACGGGCGTTGAACGTTAATGAAGATCTAACAGAAGCAATTTGTCTGGCCCATGATCTGGGTCATACACCGTTTGGACATGCCGGGCAAGATGCGTTAAATGCGTGTATGAGTGGGTATGGTGGTTTCGAACATAATCTACAATCAATTAGAATAGTTGATCATCTAGAGAAACGTTACGCAAGTTTTCCCGGGTTGAACCTAACGTTTGAAACACGAGAAGGGATATTAAAGCATTGTTCACGTAATAACGCCGCAACTCTTGGAGAACTGGGCGAAAGATTTATTAAAAATGAAAAGCCTGGAGTAGAAGCCCAAATAGCAAATATAGCTGACGAGATCGCCTATAACAACCATGATATAGATGATGGCTTGAGGGCAAAGCTACTTGACATAGACGCACTGCGAAATTGTGAATTATTTAATGATCACCATGAAAATGTTAAGAAAAAATGGCCTGATTTGACTGACAGCCGATTACGCCATGAAATCATAAGAAGAATGATAAATTATGTTGTGAGCGATCTGATCAAGGCCAGTGAAAGCATGATTAATACAATAAATCCTGAAGATATTGACCAGGTAAGAAAATGTGGTAAATCGCTAATTAAAATGAGTGACTCTACAGCTACGATGCATAAAGCCTTAAAAAAGTATCTGCGCTTAAATTTGTATCAACATGAACGTGTAATGAGCATGGCAAATAAAGCCAAAGAAACAGTCGGATTTTTGTTTAATGCTTATATGGAAGATACAGATTTACTAACAAACGAATTACAATCTTTAATAGTTAAGTCAAAAGACTTTGAAGATAAAAATGTAATGGCTAGAGTTGTTGCTGACTATATTGCAGGCATGACGGATCGGTTTGCATTTTCCGAAGCAGACAGGATAAAAGGTAGCGTGTAATAAAGAAAGTTACCTAAGTATTAATTTCATAAATGAAATAGTTTACCAGGCTTATGACAATACAAGATCAACAAAGAAACCTAAGCTTTATAACACCAGAGTTGACACATCGTGTTGAACTGATATTGCATTTACTTGAATACAGCAACCATCTTGTCATTGTTAAAGGGGCTCATGAGTCTGGAAAGACAACACTCTATGAAGAACTGTCTCGGCAGCAAGAGACAAATTTAATCATCAAAAAACTCTCCGCTACTGCACATATAAATAGCAATGATATTTTCAAGGCAATTATTGAAAGTGATGATGAACTGCAAAAAAACAATTACGACCAAAGTGCATTAAATCAATGGTTAGAGCGATGTCAAAATAAACAGCAAATACCGGCTTTATTGATTGATAATGTTGATCTCTTTAGCGATGAATTAATTAATGAGTTATTTGAAATATTAGAAAATTCCAACTCTGTCGCTGTGCTTCATCTCTGTTTATTTTGCGATCCATCATTTTTAAATCAATTAGAAGAACTCGGGATCAATCAAGATGATGTTCGCAGTTTACATATAATAGAAATGCCAAGCCTGAGTGAGAAACAGACTGAGTTATATATACATTATAAATATCCTGAGGTTAATGCTACGCATTTAAATTTGTTTGATGAAAAAACTATAAAACAAATTCATCGAATCTCACATGGCATGCCTGGAAGAATTAATGCCTTATGTGAACAATATCTGGATGATCCGGCAAAGAAAGCCGTTGAAAGTGAAGTAAAGTCTTCTTTCAGCATTAAACTACTGCTATTAAAAAATAAATTGATACTGTCCACTGGCTTGTCCTTATTAATTCTATCTATAGGCATAACAACGTTATTACATAAAACAGATGATGGAAAAATTGAGTCTGAGACCATTAAATTAAATTTGCCTCATATCAATAATGAAAAAACTGATCAAACTGACGTAGCAAGTATAAAGGTGCTTTCAATTCCTGAGCCGAGCTCCGAAACAGAACCTGTGACTATTGAGGATCTATCTCCGCCTGTAATACCTGAACTGATTGATGATTTGAAACATGGTGGTGAAGTAACTGTTTATAATGCAGAAGGACAGATTGTTGCAAAAGAATCAGATCTAACAATAGCAATTCCTGAACAAAAAACGGAACAAATAATCTCTAATAGCGAGATGCTTGCTCAAGTTGAAAAGGTCGAGGAGACTATTAT